>ERZ1684501.5-NODE-5-length-222709-cov-4443.415160_pt1 | contig 222709 bp, 231 predicted proteins | sample MGYA00580191_ERZ1684501 | MGnify/ENA primary metagenome ERZ1684501 (study PRJEB41475, sample SAMN08455322) | hot springs metagenome | biome: temperate mixed forest biome [ENVO:01000212]; feature: neutral hot spring [ENVO:00002181]; material: water | place: New... | reverse complement strand
AGCTAATTTTTACAGTGGCTATTTTTGTTTTTGTGCAAGAAGCTTCAGACTATATCTATGTTCCTCTTATAAACTCCCTTGGTTTTATTGTGGCTGGTATTTTAGCCTTGTGGATAGTGTTTAGGGATTTTAAAATTGATTTTAAAGTGCCTTCGTTAAAGCGAATAATACACGATTTAAAAGAGGGGTGGTATATATTTATATCTACAGTTGCCATAAGTTTATATACTATTTCTAATACATTTATACTTGGGCTTTTTACTAATAATACGATAGTTGGATATTATTCAGCGGCAGAGAGAATAATTAAAGCTATTCAAGCGCTTTATACTCCTATATCTCAGGCTGTTTATCCATATATAAGTAAATTGATTCATCAATCAAAAGAAAGTGGTATAAAATTTTTAAGGAAACTTGCTTTTCTCATGGGAAGTCTAACTTTCTCTATTTCTCTAATCGTTTTTGTATTTGCAGATATTATTGTAAAGTTATTGTTGGGTAAAGATTTTGAAGAATCTGTTATAGTTCTAAGAATTTTGGCTTTCTTGCCTTTTATAATAGGACTTAGTAATATATTTGGTATTCAGACTATGCTTGCTTTAAATTATAAAAGAGCTTTTTCCAATATATTGATGTCCGCAGGCGTAATTAACATAATTTTAACTTTTATTTTAGTTCCTATATACGAACACATAGGAGCTTCTTTTGCAGTTTTAATTTCAGAATTATTCGTTACAATTGCTATGTATATTTATCTACAAAATAAAGGTATAAAAATTTTGGAGGGGAAAATTGTTTAACTACCTAATCATAGGTGCTGGCTTTGCTGGTTCCGTAATAGCGGAAAGAATAGCGAATGTCTTAAACCAAAAAGTTTTAATAATAGAGAAAAGAAATCACATAGGTGGTAATTGTTACGATTATAGAGACGAAAACGGAATAATAGTTCATAAATACGGACCTCACTTATTCCATACAGACTTTAAAGAAGTTTTTGACTACTTGTCTAATTTCACAGATTGGATTATATACCATCACAGAGTTTTAGCATTTATAGACGGCAAAAAAGTGCCTATACCTTTTAACTTTAATAGCATAGAACAGTTATTTCCAAAAGAATTAGCAAAAAGGTTAGAAGAGAAGCTTTTAAGTAGGTATAAATATGGTTCTAAAGTCCCAATATTGGAATTAAAGAAAGAAGAAGATAAGGATTTAAAATTTCTTGCAGATTTTATATACGAAAAAGTATTTAAAAATTATACGGCTAAACAGTGGGGATTGAAACCGGAAGAATTGGACCCCCAAGTTACGGCAAGAGTTCCAGTTTATATAAGTAGAGACGATAGATACTTTACGGACAAATACCAAGCTATTCCAAAAGAAGGTTATACCAAAATCTTTGAGAGAATGTTAAACCATCCAAATATCAAAATTATGCTAAATACGGACTTTAAGGAAGTAATTAGTATAGATTTTGAGAGTAAAAAAATTTACTTTATGGGACAAGAATTCAAAGGGAAACTGATATTTACGGGTATGATAGATGAATTATTTAACTACAAATACGGATATCTACCTTACAGGAGTTTGGATTTAAGGTTTGAAACTGTAGAAAAAGAATACTTCCAGGAAGTGGCAGTTGTTAATTATCCTAACGATTACGACTTTACGAGAATAACGGAGTTTAAACACATACATCCAGTAGATTCAAAGAAAACGACCATACTAAAGGAATACCCAAAGGACTATAAACCGGGCAAGGACATACCCTATTATCCTTTCTTTACGAAGGAGGCTCAGGAGATTTATAATAGATATAGGGAGGAGGCAGAAAAGTTTGACAATCTAATATTAGTAGGCAGGCTTGCGGAGTATAGATATTACGATATGGACGATGTGGTCAAGAGGGCTTTGGAGGTGTTTGAGGAGAGGATAAGATGAGAAATAGCTATAATATATTGATAGGTACTACAGATGTACCAAGAAATAATTTAGGTGGTCCTGGGAAATTTGCTCCATATCTTTTTAAAATACTTAAACTAAACTTTGGAAAAGAATTTAATTTTTGGGGATATTTTAATGGAAAATTTGTTAGCAATTACGATGATATTATATTTATGGATAAGTATTTAGTAAAAAATAAAGCTAAATATAAGGATTTTCTAAAAAAGTATATGGTTTATCTCCCATACTTTTCTTATATATACAAACTAAAATTTAAAATCCATAATTATCTGTTAATTAAAAAGATAAAAGATGAACTTAAACAAAAAAAATTAAATTTTGATATTCTTCATTTGCATTGCTTTAATAGTGTATATTTGTTTAAAGATATGAATACAAAAATAATTTTCACAAATCATTATAAAGGATCTTTATATCAAGAATATATTAGATATTTACCAGGAATGAATAAAAAGCAATATGAAAAGCTTTTTAAATCGATTGAAATATCTGCAATTAAAAGGGCAGATATTATAACTTTTCCAAGTAAATCTGCTATGAATTTACTGATTGAAGATTACCCTAATTTGAAGAAAGAAATAGAGGAAAAGGCTCATATAATATATTCGGGGATACCTGATATTTATTCATTATATATTGGGAATAATAAAATAATTTCAAATGATATAAATGATATAAAAATTATTTTGAACATATCTAATCATATTCCTGATAAAAATATAGAATTATCAATATTATTATTTAGAGAATTGTTAAAATATGATAAAAAAATTAAATTTGTTAATGTAGGTGCATTTGGACCTGAAACACAAAAATTAAAATCTTTAGCAAAAGATTTAGGAATAGAAGATAAAATAGAGTTTAAGGGAATAATTCCTTATGATGACTTAATAAAGCTTATTGCATCATCATATATAGTACTGCACACTCCTAAAAGAGTCGTATTTGATCTTTCTGTATTAGAGGTGATGAGTTTTGGAAAACCTTTAATTATTACTAATGTTTTAGGTAATAGGGAAGCTGTCGGTGATGATTACCCATTATTAATAGATTTGGATGTCTCAGTTAATGATATTATGAAATCGAAAAAGAAATATATAGAATCTTTATTCAACAATATAGAATTTAGAAGAAATTTAAGCTTATATCTAAGAAAAAGATTTTTACAAAATTTTACGGATTTAAAGATGGCAGAAAGTTACTACTTATTATACGAACAAATGTTAAGAAAGAAAGTTTAGTGAAGATAAAACCTAAAATCTATACCATCATTCTTAACTACAATGGCTGGACTGATACGATTGAGTGTTAGGAGAACACACCAACAACCAAGTTATTATATTTAATTATCAGAGGAATAAAACCATGAAAACCGTAATACTTGCGGGGGGCTCGGGGACGAGGCTCTATCCAGTGACGCAGGTGGTAAATAAGCACCTTCTTCCCATATACAACAAGCCTATGATTTATTATCCCTTGTCTATTAGTATGCTACTAAAGATTAGAGAAGTTCTCCTAATCGTAAACCCTGAGGACTTACCAGCCTTTCAAAAGCTTTTGGGAGACGGCTCTCATCTTGGTATGAGTATAAGCTACAAAATTCAGGAAAGACCCAATGGGCTGGCGGAAGGGCTGATACTTGCGGAAGAGTTTTTACAGGGAGACAACGTCCTTTTCCTGCTTGGGGATAACATCTTTTACGGGCACGACCTTATTAAGGTGATAAACGAAGCCAAAGAAGAGGTAGAGAAAAATGGCGGAGCCTATGTTTTTGGATACTACGTAAAGGACCCAGAAAGGTTTGGAGTGGTTGAGTTTGACGAGGAAGGAAGGGTTATCTCCATAGAGGAAAAACCTAAAAAGCCCAAGTCTCACTATGCGGTGGTGGGTATGTATTTTTACGACAATGAAGCGGTAGAGATTGCAAAAAGGGTAAAGCCTTCCCACAGGGGAGAGCTTGAAATAACTTCCGTAAATGAGGAGTATTTAAAAAGAGGAAAGCTTAAAGTTAAACTTCTTGGAAGGGGATTTGCTTGGTTTGATGCGGGAACTCACGAGAGCTTCCTTGAAGCGGGAAGCTTTGTAGCAACTATTGAGAAAAAAACAGGACTTATGATTGGATGTATTGAGGAGATAGCTTATAGAAACGGGTGGATTGATAGGGAACAGCTTCTTAAGCTTGCGGAGCCACTCAAAAAGACGGATTATGGGAGGTATTTGTTAAGTATAGCAGATGGGGATTAAAAAATGAAGGTTATAAAAACGGACTTTCTTATAGTAGGTTCTGGAATTATAGGAATAACAATGGCATTTAATTTAAAAAGAAAATACCCTAATAAAAAAATCTGTTTGATAGATAAAGAACCCGGTGTGGGTTTTCATGCGAGTGGTAGAAACAGCGGGGTATTACACGCAGGATTTTACTATCATCCAGATTCTCTGAAGGCTAAATTTACGAGACTTGGCAATCAAGAGCTTACGGAATATTGCGAGAAAAAAGGATTAAAGATTAATAAATGTGGAAAAGTAGTAGTAGCTAAGTCAGAAGATGAACTTGATACTCTCTTTGAACTAAAAAGAAGAGGAGATGCAAACGGAGTGGAACTATACATAATTGATGAGAAGGAATTAGCTGAGATAGAACCTAATGCTAAAACATGTCAATATGCCCTGTGGAGTCCAAGAACTTCAGTAGTAGATCCAATAGAAGTTCTCAAAAGTTTAAAAAGGGACCTTGAAGACTTAGGAGTAGAGTTTTATTTCTCCACTCCTTACAAGAAACGCTTAGGAAAGAATTCCATACAAGCTGGTGATTTTATATTTGAGTATGGAAAGCTAATAAACTGTGCTGGTCTTTACGCTGATAAGATTGCTAAAGATTTTGGACTTTCTGAAAATTATATATTAGTTCCTTTTAAAGGACTCTATCTTGAATACACAGGAAAAGAAAAGTTTATAAGGAGAAACATATACCCTGTGCCAAATATAAAAAACCCTTTTCTTGGTGTGCATTTTACAATCAAGGTAGATGGGAGCATTAAAATAGGTCCTACGGCTACACCCTGCTTTTGGAGAGAAAATTATAATGGACTAAGAAATTTCAAAATAACAGAGCTTTTGGAAATCCTGAAGTGGGATTTACTACTTTTCATAAAAAATCCTTTATTTAGAAAAACTGCTTTTCAGGAAATAAGAAAGTATATTAAGAGAAATCTAATAGAAGATGCTTCTAAACTTGTAAAATCTTTTGATAAAAGTAAGTTCAATAGATGGGGGAAGCCGGGTATAAGGGCACAGCTTGTTGATGTAAACTCTCTTCAACTCGTCCAAGACTTTGTGGTTGAAAGTGATGAAGAGAGCATTCACATCCTGAATGCGGTTTCTCCAGCTTTTACCGCAAGTTTTCCTTTTACGAGGTATGTAGTAGAAAACTATATAGGAGGTCAAAAAGATGGGAAAGTTTAGAAAAATTGAGACACCTTTAGAAGGAGTTTACATCCTTGAACCTACTGTATTTGAAGACCACAGGGGCTTTTTTATGGAGAGCTATAATAAGAGAGATTTTGAGGAAATAGGTTTATACTTTGACTTTGTACAAGATAATCACTCTTTGAGCGTTCAAGCTGGTGTTTTGAGGGGGCTTCACTTTCAGCTTGAGCCTAAAGCTCAAACCAAAGTTGTAAGGGTTTTAAAGGGTGTTATTTACGATGTAGTTGTAGATTTAAGGAAGGGTAGTCCTACTTTCGGGAAGTGGATTGGTGTAATACTTTCGGAATACAATAAGAGACAGATAGTTGTACCAAAAGGTTTTGCTCACGGAGTGCTTACCCTTGTCCCAAACACAGAAATCCTTTACAAGGTAGATGAATACTATTCTCCTGAACACGAGAGGGCTATAAGATGGAATGACCCAGATTTAAACATAGATTGGCCTATTAAAGAACCTATTCTTTCTGAAAAAGATAAGAATGCTCCTTTCCTTAAAGATATAATAGACGAGATAAACTTTTACTACGAAGGAGGAAAGTAAAATGGCTACTGTTTTAGTAACTGGTGCAGGAGGTTATATAGGTTCAGTTTTAGTCCCCAAGCTTTTAGAAAATGGTTATAAAGTTAAGGCAGTGGATAGGTTTTTCTTTGGAATTGATAAATTAAAACCTCATGAGAATCTTGAAATAATAAAAGAAGACACGAGGGTATTACCAGAAGAGGTTTTTAAAGATGTGGATTATGTAGTAGATTTGGTAGCTATTTCCAATGACCCCACGGGGGAAAAATTTAACGAAGCTACATGGCAGATAAATCACTACTCAAGAGTAAGGACCGCAAAACTTTCAAAAAAGCACGGTGTAAAAAGGTATATTTTACCCTCAAGTTGCAGTATTTACGGATTTCAGGAGGATGTTGTGGACGAAAATTCTTCACCAAATCCGTTAACGACTTATGCAAAAGCTAATTTACAAGCGGAAAGGGATATATTGCCTTTAGCGGACAAAGATTTTACAGTTGTGGTTCTTAGATTTGCTACGGTTTTTGGGTATAGCCCAAGAATGAGGTTTGACCTTGCCATAAATGGAATGACTTACGGAGCTTGGAAAACGGGAAAACTTCCTCTAATGAGGGATGGCACTCAATATAGACCTTTTGTCCATGTGCAGGATGTTGCTGAAGTAGTTATAAAGTTTTTAGAGTTTCCAGATACTGATAAAATTAATGGAGAGATTTTTAATGTGGGAGGAAATGAGCTTAATTACCAAATTGGAGAACTCGGTAAAATAGTAGCTTCAATTGTAGAAGAGGAGACGGGAAGGAAAGTTGAAATAGAATGGTATGGGGACCCGGACAAAAGAAGTTATAGAGTTTCCTTTGATAAAATTAAGAAGACCTTGGGTTGGGAACCCAAAAGAAGGGCAGAGGACGGAATAAGGGAAATAATACAAAAACTTGAATCTGGAGAACTTGAAAAAACGACTCAAACTATAACCCTTGATTGGTATACTGAACTTGAAAAGTGGCATAAAATAATTAAAGAAGTAGAGAAATATGGGGGAATACTAAATATCCAATTTACAGAGGAGTTTAAAGTATGAGGGTTCTTATAACGGGGGCAAAGGGACAGCTTGCTAAGGAGTTTATAAAAACTTTAAGTAATCTAAATATAGACTTTCTTGCTTTATCAAAAGAAGAGCTTGACATAACTGATACAGAAAAGGTCTTTAATGTATTTGAAAACTTTAAACCCACAGTTGTTATTAACTGTGCAGCTTATAATCTCGTTGATAGAGCTGAGTCTCACCCGGAAGAAGCTATAAGAGTGAATAGTTTTGGTGTGGCAAATCTTGTCTTTGCATGCAAAAGATACTGTGCAAAGTTAGTGCACTATTCCACTGACTACGTTTTTGACGGAAAAAAAGAAGGGCTTTATACAGAAGACGACGTTCCTAATCCTTTAAATGAGTACGGGAAAAGCAAGCTTTTTGGAGAAATATTTATTAAAGAACAAATGGAAAACTACCTCATTTTCAGAACAAGCTGGGTATACGGAGAGGGAAAGCAAAACTTTTTATACAAACTAACCGAGTGGGCAAAAACTCAGGAATACCTGCGGGTTGCCTGTGACGAGTTTTCCGTGCCTACATCTACGAGAACTATTGTAGAAGTTACCCTAAAAGCAATAGACAGGGGCTTGACGGGGCTATATCATCTCGTGAATTCTGGCTACACTTCTCGCTTTGAGTGGGCAAGGGAGTTTTTCAGACTTAAAGGAATTAAAAAGTTTATTTATCCTGCTTACCAGCAGGACTTTAACCTTCCTGCCAAAAGACCGAGGTTTTCCGCCATGAGTAATGATAAAATATGTAAAGAGTTGGGGATTGAGATAAGGGAGTGGAGAGAGGAGATGAAAAGTTTTTTACCTCAAATTCAATTTTAGTAGTGAATATGGATATGAAACCTAAAATATATATCATCATTCTTAACTACAACAGTTGGGCTGATACGATTGAATGCTTAGAGAGCGTGCTAAGAAACAATTATCCAAATTATCAGGTTGTAGTTTTAGATAACAATTCACCAAATAACTCTATGGAATATATAAAAGCATGGGCTGAAGGTAAATTGGATTTATGGGTAAATCCTAACCACCCTCTAAGAAGGTTGTCTTATCCACCTGTTCCTAAACCTATACCTTATGTTTATTATAATCGTAAAGAAGCTGAAAAAGGTGGAGATCCGGAGATTGAGAAACAGTTAGAGTGGCAAATACCTGAAGGTATAACGACTAAATACCCTTTAGTGTTTATCCAAACTGGAGAAAACTTAGGTTTTGCTGGTGGTAACAATATTGGAATAAGATACGCCTTAGCAAAGGAAGACTTTGATAGTATTATCCTTTTAAATAATGATACTGTTATAGAAAAGGATTCTATATTAAAGCTTTTTGAAGCAAGAGAGCGTTACGGAGATAAGGCTATATATGGTGGAAGGATTTACTATTATTCGGATACAAACAAAATCTGGTATGATGGAGGACATTTTAATGAATGGTTAGGTAGGACTACGCACATTAATATGGGAAAAAGAAATGTACCTACAAAACCAGTTTTGGAAGTTAATTTTATTACATTTTGTTTTGTTCTTATACCAAAAGAAATTATTAAAGAAATAGGCTTACTTGATGAAAGCTACTTTATGTATGTAGAGGATTTAGATTACTCATATAAAGTATGGAAAAAAGGCTATAAGCTTTATCATGTAAGCTCTTCCCAAATATGGCATAGGGTGGGAGCAAGTAGTGGAGAAGAGGTCTCAGAATTTTCTGCCTACTGGATAATGAGAAATAGACTAAAGTTTATATTGCAAAATTTAGGCTTGTTAAAAAAGTTATCTGCTTTCACATTTTTAATTTTTAGTAGGATAGTAAGGTATGCTTTATGGATAAATAAGAGAAAATTAATAGTAGCTCAGATAAAAGGAATTGTTGATGGTTTAAAAAGTAAATAAAATATATTATATAACATGATTACATTTATTGTTGAAGGAGTTTTATTTTTCATTAATTTACTTCTATTCTTACTAGTTTTATTTAGTATTTTTATAAGGTACAGCGTATACGAAAATCCCTTTTCACCACTAAACTTATATCTGTCAGCAAACATACTTATTTTTATTATTTTCATACTAAGTTTTATAGGTTTTAAATTTCAAATTCCAAACTATATTCCTGAAAGTTTAGATAGCATAAATTTAAATATTACATTTGCATTTCATAATATTTTACTTGCCTTAAGCTATTTATTCTTGAGAATTATGAGATATAAACCTATAGAAACAAACCAGCTTATTACAATAAGAACAATAATAGGAAAATATGATATCTATGTTATAGGAAGTACTTTTGTCCTCCTGTTTTTCATAAAAAAATATTTCAGTAATTTTTATAATTTAGATATTGAAAGTTTATCGAAATTCCGCTACAACATGTCTCACGGTTATATAGTAATCGTTTTAATGTTCATTTTTCCAATTTTTAATTACATTTTGTTATCCATTAAAGAAAGACCACTTTTCTATTTTTTGCCACTTACAGTTTTTTTGATTTTTGGACTTCTATACAATGCTCGTGGATTCTTCGTATTTCCAATTTTATTTGTATTATCATTTCTAAATATTTCTTCCTACTCTTTCCTCAAAAGTTTAATTAGAGCACATATCTCTAAAAAAATAATTTTAATTTTATTCATTGTAGGAACCGTGCTTATTTTTTACTATGTATATAGTATAAATTTTAGGGGGCAGATGGGTAATCCTATTCAGTTAGTATTACAAAGAATGGATTCCTTTTTGGCTTCGTATTTAGTTGTACAAAATAATTTAATTGGTTTTAAATTGCAATACATCTTGTATCCATTTATATATTTAATACCGCGTGAAGTATATCACAATAAAATGTTTCCGCCAAATGGAGATTTATCTCAAATTATATTCGGAGCTAATTTAATTGGAGATAATGCTTGGAGTGTAAATTTTGGAGCCATAGGTGAAGCTTTATTTGTTAGTTCAGGATTTTTGATAATATTACAAAGTTTTATTATTGCTCTATCAATAAAATCTTTTTCTATTATACTACAAAAGAAAAATAAAAACTATATTGATTTTTGTATTCTTGCTTCCTTGTATACATATCCTTTCTCGATTTTTATGGGAGGAATCTTAACACCAAATAGTGGACAGATATTAATATATCTTTATGTTGCTCTTATTTACTATATTATTAATAGTGCTATAAAGGGAGGAACGAAAATACGATGAAGATTTTTGTGCTAACACCCCAAATATTATATCCTTGGTGGTATTATGGAAGATATAGTATGTATTTTTTGTTAAAGAAATTAGCTGAAAAAGGATTAGATATCTACCTCAGTTTTCCTGTAAAGGATATAGCAAAAGAAAAAGAAAACTTGGAACATTTATACACCTTAGGATTAAAAATTTTCCCTTTTGAGTTAGATACTAGAGATAAAGTTACAAAATTGCTTATAAATATTTTTGAAAAGGAACCCTTCAAAATCAATAAATATTATAGTAAAAGATATTTAGATTTCTTGATAAAAGAAATTCAAAAAATCAAACCAGACATAATTCAAGTTCATAGTTCTCATATGTTTAAACTCGGATTCAATTTAGTGCAAAAACTTGACCATAAAAAAGTCCCTATTATATTAAGACAACAAGATATAGTTCATCAGCAAATAAAAAATTTTATAGTAAATGTAAAAAATCCTATATATAGAATAATTGCCCTTTGGCAATATAGAAAAACTTATAGTTATGAAATGGAGATTTGGAACAAAGCGGATAGGATTATTTTCCTTACTAAACAAGATTACGAATATTTTCTTATAAAAAATCCTTCGTCTTATTATAAAGCTGTAATGATACCGGATGGGATAGAAATTAAAGAAAACTTATACTTGAAAAATAAGACGAAAAGAATAAACGGTATTTGCTTTATGGCAAGCGACCAAATACCTAATATAATATCTCTTAAATGGTTTTTAAGTATATGGCAAAAGATACATAATAAGATAAATCTGTCATTTCATGTATATGGAAAAATATGTAAATTTTTTGAAAAAGACAAAAAAAGACTAGAAAAATTTAAAGTTTTTCTGCATGGCTTTATAGAAAACAAGGAAGAATTAGACCATACTATAAGTAAATACAAATTATTTATATCACCAACAATAACTGGTAGCGGATATAGGACAAAGATTTTTGACGTCTCTTCCTTTGGTATGCCTATCTTATGTACGGAATTTGATTATAAAGCTGTAGATTTTATTTTTCAAAGGAATGAAGATATTTTAGTATTTGCGAACGAATCAGAGCTGCTTAATATTTTAAGGAATATTGAAAATAAACAAATAAACTTAGAACTGATTTCTAATAATGTCTATAATAAAGTTAGATTAAATCTTAGTTGGGATAAAATAGCAGATATGTTTATAAAAGTTTATAACGAAATTAAAATAATGGGAGGATAAATGCATATGAAAGTTCTACATTTAGGAAAACTTTGTCCACCGAATGAAGGTGGAATAGAGCTGTTTAGTTATGATTTGTTAGAGTATTTAAATAAAAATGGTGTAAGAGCCGAGTTATTATGCTTTGGAGATGCTACGAAGAAAGATTTTTATAAGGAGTTTGTACTTCATTCGTGTAAAATGAATGTAAAGCTTAACTCTGCACCACTTTCTTACGATTTCGTAAAGACTTTTATAAAAATACAGAAAGATTTTGATATTATTCATGTTCATTCGCCTAATCCTTTAGCTGAAATGCTTGCCTTATTTAGCAATAAGAAAATAATAATCCATTGGCATTCTGATATTGTTAGACAAAAATTTACTTACTTTTTTTATAAACCCATTCAGCAAAAAGTATTGAAAAAAGCAGATAAGATAATTTGCACTTCACCACAATATTTAAATACATCAAAGCAATTAAAAGATGTTAAAGAAAAAGCCGTTGTCGTTCCTTTGGGTTTAAATCCAGAAAGATTGTTGAGTTCTAAAGAGGATGAGAGATATAAAGAATTTTTAGAAAATACGAAAGGTAAGAAAATTATATTATCTATTGGTAGACTTGTGGAGTATAAAGGTTTTGAATATTTAGTTGAAGCTGGAAGATATTTAAGCAATGATAAAATAATCGTAATAATTGGTGGAGGTAAATTGTATAAATACCTTAAAGAAAAAATAAAAAAATTGAATTTGGAAGATAAGGTAATTCTTTTCGGAAGAGTAAATAGTATAGTAAGTTATTTAAAAGCTTGTGATGCGTTTGTTTTGCCTTCTATTTCAAAAAATGAAGCCTTTGGTCTTGTTTTGGTAGAAGCTTTATTTTTCGGTAAACCTTTAATAACGACAAATGTTGAAGGTTCTGGTATGAATTATGTAAATCAACATAATATAACAGGTTTAGTAGTTCCACCCAAAGACCCAAAAACTCTAGCTGAAGCTATAAACAAAATTTTGTCAGATGAAAACCTGTATAATTATTTTTCAGAAAATGCTAAAAAAAGATTTGAAGAATTTAGAATTGATACAATAGGAAATAAGATAATTAAACTTTATGAGGAAGTTCTAAAATAAAACGTACTGCTGTGGAGGAATTGCATGAAAATCCTCATCCTCGCTGGTGGGTCTGGGACGAGGCTCTGGCCCCTTTCAAGAAAAAACTTCCCAAAACAATTCCTTAGAATTCACGACGAAAAAAGCCTACTCAGAGAAACCGTTGAAAGGTATTTAACTACCTTTTCACCTGAAGACATTCTTATTATCTCAAACGAAGATTACAAGTATTACATCCTTGAAGAACTAAAGGACATTTCAAGCTATACTCTTCTCCTTGAGCCAGATTCCAGAAATACCGCTCCCTCTATTGCACTCGGAGTTAAGTGGCTTCTTGAAAAAGGAGTTTCTGAAGACGAAGTCTTATTCGTTTCCCCTTCTGACCACGTGATAAAACCAGTTGATAAGTTTTTAGAATACGTTCAAGCATCAGAAGAGCTCGCTAAGAAAGGCTACATCGTTACCTTTGGAATAAAGCCCACAAGACCAGAAACGGGATACGGATACATAGAGATTGGAGAACCCGTAGATAAAGCCTTCTTGGTTAAAAAATTCACGGAAAAGCCAGACCTTGAAACCGCTAAAGAATATGTATTCTCTGGAAGATACTTATGGAATTCGGGAATGTTTGCTTTTACTGTAAAAACGATTGTTGAAGAATTTAAAACCCATGCTCCTGAAATTGCGAGTATTTTTGATAAATCTTTTGAGGAGGTTTTAAAGGACTTTGAAAAGCTTCCTAACACTTCTATTGACTACGCTATAATGGAAAAAACTAAAAGGATTGTGGTTTTACCTTTAGACATTTATTGGAATGACGTAGGCTCGTGGGATTCAGTGGCTGAAATTTTGTCGCAAGAAAAAGGGGAAGGAGAAAGCGTAATTAGAGGAAAGGCTACTCTTTTAGATAGTAAGAACTGTTTGGTTTGGGGAGATGATAGAGAAATTGTAGGAATAGGACTTGAAGATTTGATAGTCGTAGATACAAAAGATGCCTTACTCGTAGCTAAAAAGGGGTACTCTCAAGAAGTTAAAAAAGCCGTTGAGATTTTGAAGAAGAAAAACCCTTCCGTAGTTGAAAAGCATTTAACCGTTTACAGACCTTGGGGAAGTTATACGGTGCTTGAAGTTGGGCCAAGATACAAGATAAAGAAAGTAACGATTAATCCCGGAGCGAAGCTAAGTCTTCAGATGCACTACCACAGGTCTGAACACTGGATAGTGGTTAGAGGGACAGCAAAAGTAAAAATAGGAGACGAAGAAAGGTTTGTTTGTGAAAACGAGTCAGTATTCGTTCCCCCTGCAACCCCCCATAAACTTGAAAATCCGGGCAAAATTCCACTTGAAATCATTGAAATTCAAACAGGTGAGTATTTGGAAGAGGACGACATTGTAAGGTTAGACGAATGTAGTTAAAATAATAACAAGAATTTATGAAGAATAAAAGCCATGGTAGAAAAGGAACTTAAAGAAAGATATGAAGACGAGATAGACCTTTACGAGCTTTTGCTCGTGCTTAAAAAGAGAGCTAAGTGGGTCGTTGGGACCTTTATTATTGGAGTTATCGTGGGAACCGTAATAAGCTTTCTTATGCCAAACATATATCAGGCAAGAGCTACGCTGTGGGTGGATTCTTTGTTAATACAGTCTTTCTTAGAAAATCTTCAGCTAAGCAATATCAAGGATACAGAAAGATTTTCCTTCATAATACCACTTCAACAAGAAAAGCCCCAAGACATCAACAATCTAAGCCTTTCTATCCTTAACAGTCTTGAGTTTAAAAGAAAGGTGTTAATAAATTTAAAGCAATACTACGGAAATAGAAACGAGAAGGAATTACTTAACTTAGAAAGAGCTATAGACTCAGGTAATGGTGAGAAACTTTTTAAAGCTGATATTGACAAAAAGACGCAAAGTATTTTACTTATATCGGAGCAAAAAAGTAGAGAGCTTGCGGAAAGCATTTTACGAATAGCTATAGAGGAGTTTAAAAAGGAGTTAGAAAAGGCATCAATGGCTTACTCTAAGGTGTCATCTCTTAAAAATAAAGGAGAAGGTGGAAGTTTCGTTCTTTATGTCGTTGAAGAGCCCAATTCTATCAAAGAACCGGTAAAGCCCAAGAGGGGTTTAATCATTGCTGTTTCAGCGGTATCTTCTTTATTCTTTGGAATATTTCTTGCTTTTGTGGTAGAATGGTGGAGTAACATTAGGCAAAATAGAAGTCTTTCTTGAGGAATAGATGGGGTATCTCCTAATATCCTTCATCGTAAGCTTTGTAATAAACTTCTTGATAATAAAGCTCTCTAAGAAAATAAACAAACTTATTACCGACCACCTTCACCGTGGACCTCAGACTTTTCACATAAGGCCTACTCCAAGACTTGGAGGGGTGGGTATATATCTCGCATTTATCGTTGCAGCGTTGTGTAGCTTTTTCGTAAACTTAGAGTCTAAGTATAGCTTTCTTATGCTTATTATCAGCTCTCTTTTGGTATTTTTATCAGGTCTTTGGGAAGACATTACGAGAAGCCTGCAACCCAAAATGAGACTCACTTTTATGGCTATAGGTGCAAGCTTAGCCTATCTGCTACTTGATGCAAAGATTGTAAGAGTGGACGTTCCGTATCTTGATGCGATTGTTTCAACTTCTCTCGTTTCCTTTTTATTTACGGTCTTTGCAGTAGTTGGACTTACGAACGCTATAAACATTATAGACGGTTTTAACGGGCTTGCGAGCGGTGTGAGTATAATGATTCTCTTAGCGATAGCTTACGTTGCCTACAAAACCAACGACCAGTTTATCCTACTTGCTTCTTTTGCAATGATTGGAGCAATAATTGGATTTTTTATACTTAACTATCCTTACGGGCTTATATTTCTCGGAGATGGTGGAGCGTATTTTATAGGCTTCGTTATAGCGGTGCTTTCCGTCTTGCTCGTTAAAAACCACGACCAAGTTTCCGCGTGGTTTCCGGTTATGGTTTCAATATATCCTATTTACGAGACTTTATTTTCTATATACAGAAGAAAATTCTTAAAAAATTCGTCTCCTATGGCTCCCGACGGACTTCACTTACACACAATATTTTATAAAACCATCGTAAAGAAACTCCTTGGAGCAAACAACCCTATGTATAGAAACCCCGGAACCTCTCCTCTTATTTGGGGATTAAACTCTCTTGGGGTAATTCCCGCGGTTCTCTTTTACGACAATACACCTATTTTAATAATTTTCTCCGTGCTCTTTGCTTTCACATATACCAAAATCTACTTTTCAATACTAAGGTCAAAGTTGCCTAAGAAGGCTTAAAGCCAAACTGCGTCCAAGGGAGCTCTTTGGGGTATGGGGTGATGTTAACATAATCGCTATTATGTTAACATACCAAGACCCTAAATAGAAAGACTATAGCTCTTATCCGTTGATTTTCTTAGCCCTGGTCTATGTGTTATCCAAACAACGAAGTATAGAAAATAAGTTGGAAAGAGACTACGAAGTAGCAAGTGCTCTATCTAATACTCTTGAAGCCAGATAAACGAGTAATCCAAGTTCTTCTTCGCTAAACCTTGGGCTTTGTATTACTTTTAGACCCATCCCCGTTTCCTTTCTTTCAAGTGGTTTTAAACTGCTTCTTAGATTTTCGGGAAAGCTTGCTAATAACTCCTCAATTAATCTTTCCCCGGCATTACTTTTTCCAAGCTCAAGCGTAATAACTCCTTCCCTATAAGTTAAGTCTTCAAAATAGGAAAAGTGGGGGACTTCCTGAAGAATTCCTTCTTCAAGTTTGAGATAAACTTCGTTTAAAGTTTTGTCTTCTCCTACTTCAAAATCTCTTCCGTAAACGTAAGTAGGAGCTTTAGAGAGCTTTTTGAAGAATTCTAAGGCATCTCCGTATGCACCTCTTAAGAGCCAAGCGTATTCTCTTATCTCGTCGTAGGCTCTTTCTACGAGCATTGCGAATTTTTCTTCTACTGGGCGAATAACGAGTTTTTTGTCCTTTAGTTCTAAGACAATCGGACTTCCGTCCTTAAGTCCTAAAGCGGTTCTCACTTCAACAGGAAGAAATACGATTCCTTTACTGTAAACCTTACCTTTGTAGAGTTTTAGAACGTTTAAGGTCTTGGTTTTAGGACCTTCTATCTTGAACACTCGTTGTACCTCCTTGCGTCTTAAATCTACGCAAACAAGCTGGACTTTCAAAGACAAAAGCTATAGAAGAGATAAAGAAACTCAATAGACAAAATCGTAGATGCCATTGGGATAGCAAAGGCCTTAAAGAGGGGATGCGGGCTTATAACTAACGACGAAACTCAAGCAAAGGTTTTTGAGAGTTTATCAAAAATCTAATATTTTTAGATTCAAATCTGATGTGCTATAATACGCTTTATAACTATCAACGCAAGCGAGGGGGGATGTAAACAATGGGGTTTAGTAAAATAAAAGATCTATCGCAAGAATATAAGAATTTAGCAAAAGATATAGAAACTTTTATAAAAAACCAAGAAAAATTATCAGAGATAGCGCTTGATATTTTTATAGAAATTGCAAAAATTTCAGACTTAGATTTAAAACCTGTATACATAGCAGAAAAAGCTATGCTAAAAGAAGCTATGGAATCTGCAAAAGAAGTTTTATTAAAAGAAGTTTTATTAGAAACTACTATACCCCGAATACCTGAATTGGGTGGCATTGAAATCTTAGATACACCAAAACAAGGAACTGTGATTTTTGTTGATATTACAAAATCTACTGATTATTTTAAAGAAGAGGAAAATTACACAGGTTTTGTTATTTTTAATGCATATATTCTTTTAGTAAAAACTATAACCCGATTAACTGATGGAGAATTTTTAGAGCATACTGGTGATGGAGCAATGATTTTTTATGAAGACGAAAATCTTATTAAAAGGTTTAATCAAGAAAATCCTATTTGGTTATACTTTATTGTGAGTGAATATATCAAAGATTATGCTGAAGAACAAAAATTGTTGAGTTTTAAACGTGATTTTAAACGTGATAAAAACGGTTTTCTTATAAAAGAGCCATCATTAGTTCATATAGGTGCGGATTATGGTGAAGTTTTAGAAGTTAAACTCGGAAACATAAAAAAATTATTTTCTAAAACTGTATGGAATGCAGCAAAAAGATGCAAAGAAGCAGATAGAGAAGTAGTATATGAAGTAAAATATCGCGGTGGTTCTTACTATAAAACATATAAATATGATACATATAAAAAATTACCAATAAAGCTGTAAGATTATTAAAGTGTTAAGTATAATGATGAACAAGAATATGCAGAAAGAAAAATTAGAGCTATTAAAGGAAGCCATTAAACATACACAAACTATTATATCTCAGTACGATTCAAAAGCTAATTTCCTATTAGCAATAAGTCTTGCTATTATAGGTGGTGTGCTTACCTTTGCTAAAGAAATATTAGATATTCTAACCAAAAGCAATCATCAAGAAATTTTTATATTTGTTTTTGGTATCTTCTTTCCGTCCTTAATCATAATTTTGAACTTAGTTATAATATACAAATTAGTTTTTTACGTTATAAATCCTCATATCAATCCATTTAAGCAAATTTTAGATATAAATAGTAAATACGAAAATACTCTTTTCTTTCCAATTCCTGAAAACGACTCTTTTAAGTTTATAGAATCAAAGAAGAAATTACATGATTACACGGATGCCGATATAGAGAATATTTATCTCGTAGAGTTATTAAAATTGTCTTATATTAGACACCAAAAATCTACTAATCTAAATAGTGTAATTTCTAAGGACTTTATAATCATGTTGATTCTCTTAGGAGGTTACATTATTCTATTTCTCGCAATTTTTAGTTTTTGCCAGTTTAAATTTTAAACTTACTATGTTATTTAGAGAAAAGGGGGCTTTCTCGGAGGGGAAAGTGGTCCCAAAAACTGAATAAAACTTTAGCCCAACCTAAATTTCTTTCACCTCAAAAACTCCTTCTCCCTTACCCTTGGGTCTATGTAAGCCAAAAGAAGGTCTGCAATTAGATTTCCAAGGAGAAGCATTATAGTTCCAATGTAAAGACCTCCCATAACGAGAAAGAGGTCTTGTGAAAGGACTGCGTTTAACATAAGGGTTCCCATGCCGGGCCATCCAACGATTATCTCTATGAGAGCTGCTCCCGAAATTAGACCGGCAATCTCGTAGCCTATTAGAGTCGTAAAGGGATTCATAGCGTTTTTCAAAACGTGTTTCACCAAAGTTAATCTCCCAACACCCTTAGCCTTTAGCATGGTCACGATTGGGCTGTGGAGAACCTCCAAAACTGAACTCCTCACGAGCCTAATTAATCCCGCAAGAGAAACTAAGGCTATGGCAAGCGAAGGGACAATAAGGTGCTTTAGTATGTCTAAAACCTTCTCAACTGGGCTTAGCGCTTCAAAGTTTGGGCTTTGGATTCCTCCTATTGGTAAGACTCCCGTTTTTGCTGCAAAGAACAGAAGAATAAAGGCTAAAAAGAAGGAAGGGAAGGACATAAACCCGTAGGCGTAGGCTTGAACGAGCTTATCAAACCAAGAGTTTTCTTTAAAAGCTGCCACCGTTCCTATAGGAATTGCAAGGAGCCAAGCAATTAGGGCGGAACTCACGGTTAATAAAAGGGTGTTTGGAATCCTTTCAAGTATAAGGTCAAGGACTGGGGCGTGATACTGGAAGGAATAGCCAAGGTCAAAGAGAAGGGCGTTTTTTAACCACTTTAAGTATTGGATTATTATAGGTTGGTCTAAACCGTAGAGCTGTTTTAACCTCTCAATGGTTTCTGGAGATATTTGGGGGTTTAGTCTCAGTTCGTCCAAGTAATCACCGGGAGCGAGTTTAATAATAAGGAAGGACAAAAAAGTGACGCCTACGAGCGTAAGAAAAGCTTGAAAGAATCTGTAAACGAGAAATCTAACCATCAAAAGTAGTTGGCTATGTAATACTTCGTCGTGGAGAAGTATCTCTCTATTTCTTCCTTGTGCTTTTCCTTTACGTATCTCACCACCTTGTAGTCGTCCCAATAGCCTATAACGGGAATCCAGTCGGGAATGGCGTCCTTTTTCTCTACGAAGTACCAAAGGGCAGCCATGAAATCTTCTCTAGCTTCTGGCTTTAGGTCAAAGTTTGGGTCTGAGAGTATCCTGTAGAGCAGTTTAGCGTCAAGCAAGAGATTTCTTACGTATTCCATAGTAGGCGGGACTTCCGAGAGCTTTTTCTTAAAAGCTTTGCTGAGTTTGTCAAAATCACTGTATGGCTCACCTTTAAACCGAGCAAGCCTTTTTTCCATATTATGATTATATACATGTCAAAGATAGTAAAGGTAAAGGGGAGAGAAGTTTTAGACAGTAGGGGAAATCCTACTGTTGAGGTAGAAGTTCACTTAGAAAGCGGTGTGGTGGGAAGGGCTATCGTTCCAAGCGGTGCCTCTACGGGAGAGCGGGAAGCCCTTGAGCTAAGAGACGGTGAGCCAAACAGGTATCTTGGCAAAGGAGTTTTAAAGGCGGTTGACAACGTCAATAGCATCATAGCCAAAGCCCTCGTGGGCCTTGAACCTTACAACCAAAGGGAAATAGACAAGATTCTCATTGAGCTTGACGGGACTGAAAATAAGAGCAAGCTCGGGGCAAACGCTATTTTGGGAACGAGTATGGCGGTTGCCCGTGCAGCGGCAAAGGAGCTTGGAATCTCCCTATACCAATACCTAGGAGGAAAGTTTGGCTACAGATTGCCCGTTCCCCTTATGAACGTGATAAACGGGGGAGCCCATGCGGACAACCCCTTAGACATTCAGGAGTTTATGATTGTTCCCGTTTGCGGAGGAAGCTTCAAAGAAGCCCTAAGAGCGGGAGTTGAGACCTTCCACAACTTAAAAAAGATTTTGAAGGAAAAGGGCTATTCTACGAACGTTGGAGACGAAGGGGGATTTGCCCCAAACCTATCCTCCTCCGAGGAAGCCTTAGACTTGCTTATGCTTGCTATTGAAAGGGCGGGATACAGACCGGGAGAGGACATCTTCCTTGCCTTAGACGTTGCCTCCTCTGAGTTTTACGAAGAGGGATACTACCTCTTTGAAGGTAAAAAGATGAGTGCTGAGGACATGGTGGAGTTTTACAAAAAGCTTACCCAGAAGTATCCAATTATCTCCATTGAAGACCCAATGAGTGAGAACGACTGGGAGGGATGGAAGCTTGTCACTAAGGAGCTTGGAAACAAGGTTCAACTCGTAGGAGACGACCTTTTTACTACCAATCCTAAGATACTTAAGAAAGGAATAGAGGAAGGGATTGCTAACGCGATTCTCGTTAAACTCAATCAAATAGGGACGGTTTCCGAGACCTTAGATACGGTGATGCTCGCAAAAGAAAGGGGCTATTCAGCTATTATCTCCCACAGGAGTGGTGAAACGGAGGATACCTTTATTTCCCATCTTGCGGTAGCTACGAATGCGGGGCAGATAAAAACGGGCTCCGCTTCCAGGACTGACAGAATAGCAAAGTACAACGAGCTTTTAAGAATAGAAGAGGAGCTTGGGGATGGAGCGCTCTTTTGGGGGAAAGAAGAGTTCTACAGATTCCTCAGTTAAGACCTTCTTATACCTCCTTCTTCTCGTGCTCCTTTTAAACACTTTTGCTAACCTCTTTATTTCTAAGCCTACGGTGTTTGACCTTTTGCGCCTCAAAGCCATAGAAAAGGAACTTGACAAAAGGATTAACGAAAAGTTAGAAGAAAACCGCAGGCTTCAGGCCCTTTACGAGTCTATAGAAAACAATCCCGAAGAATTTAAGGAGATGTTCGTCAGAGAGTATCTTCTAAAGATAGGGCAAGGGGAAAAAATTCACCCACTTCCCAAGGAACTACGCTAATTTTTTAGAAGTTTATTACCTTCGGTTTTGGAAAGCCGTTGAAGTTAGAGGCGTAAACGGTAGTGTAAGCCCCAGCAGAGAGTATGTAAAGATAGTCTCCAACCTCCGGCTCGGGAAGGAACACTCCCCTCGCTACTACGTCCATACTATCACAGGAAACTCCTCCTATGGTCCATTCTTTTAGCTCTCCTTCCCTTTCTAAGTAAAAGGGATAACGGATTCCTCCAAGGGCTTCCGCAAGGCCGTTGAAAACTCCCGCATCAATGTATAACCAGTTTTCGCCGTCCCTTTGTGCTTTTCCAATTACGCGCGTGACCATAATCCCTTGGTCTCCCACTATTCCCCTACCGGGCTCTATCTGGAGCTCGTAGGGCTGAACGGGAAAGTACTTCCTAAGAAGACCCTTAACGTAGTAAGCTATGTCTTCAACCCTAAGGGCTTCGTAGTTATACCTTACGGGAATTCCCCCGCCTATGTTGAGCATCTGGAGTCTTAAGCCCTTTCTCCTTGCCATTTCCCAAAGCTGGGCAGAGAGTTTTATAGCTACAAACCAGTTTCTGAGGTTATTACACTGAGAGCCCACGTGAAAGGTTATACCGTAGGTAATAAGACCTTTGTAGCTTGCGTATTCTAAAATTTCTAAGGCTTTTTCTACGCTAACCCCGAACTTTCTTGAAAGGGGCCAGTCGCTCCCTTCGTTGGGAACCGCGAGCCTAACGTAAACCCTTGAGCGAGGCGCTATCTTGGCAATCTTGTCCACTTCTGCAAAGCTGTCTATTGCAAAGGTTCTCAAACCCACAGAATAGGCAAAGTCTATAAACTCTGGAGGTTTTACCGGATTACTTGAGATAATCTTCTCTATTCTTGCTCCAGCGGAAAGAACCTTTTTTAGCTCCTCCGTTGAAGCCACCTCAAAACCCGAACCCATCTCCGCAAGGGCTTTTATAACCCTTTCGTCGTCGTTTGCCTTAACCGCATAATAAACGTTAAACTCAGGAAAGTTGTACTTCACCTGAAGGTACTTCCTTTTAACCCCTTCTAAGTCCATAAGGAGAACGGGGGTTTCCTCTGGCTTTAGGAACTTTTCTATCCTCCCCTTTCGCTCTTCCGTGAACTCTTTGAAGTACTTTCTCGCAAGACCGAAGAGAACCTCTCCTAAGTTGGCAACCTCTTTTGCCATTTTCAAAAATATACGCCAAAAGCGTTAAACTTGATACTATGGAAAGGATTAAGGAGCTCCTTAGTAAGCTTTCTGACTTTAAGGACCTATCCCAAGAGGAGGTCTACGAGTTATTAAAGGAATTTACCGAGGGAGAGGCTACGGATGCCCAAATTGGTGCTTTTATTATGGGAACGAAGATGAAAGGAGAAACCGCAGAAGAGATAACGGGAGCGGTGAGGTTTTTCAGAGAAAGGGTTATTCCAGTTCCTATTGAGGATAAAGAGAACTTAGTAGATACCGCAGGAACGGGAGGAGACAAAAGCGAGACCTTTAACATCTCTACCGTCGTTGGCTTCGTCCTTGCTGGAGCGGGGATAAAGGTTGCAAAACACGGAAACCGCTCCGTTTCTTCAAAGAGTGGAAGTGCGGATTTTTTAGAAGCCTTAGGGGCTAAGATAGAGCTTCTGCCAGAGCAGGTAGCAAAGCTAATAGAAGAGGTAGGCTTTGGCTTTATATTTGCACCTCTGTATCACCCTGCGATGAAGCGAGTGGCAAAGCCAAGAAGGGATGTCGGCGTTCGCTCTATTTTTAACTTGGTTGGACCCCTTACGAATCCTGCTGGCGTAAAGAGGCAAGTAGTGGGAGTGTTTTCCGAGACTTACGTTCCTAAGGTTGCGGAGGTTTTAAAAAACTTAGGCGTTAAAAAGGCTTACGTAGTTCACGGAAAAGGGGGGCTGGACGAGGTTAGCTTAGAGGGAGAGACCCTCGTTGCGGAAGTAAGTCCAAAAGGGATAAAGGAGTTTACCTTCACTCCAGAAGAGGTGGGAATAAAGAGGAGTTCTTTGAAAAGCATTAAGGTTTCTTCTCCTTCCGAGAGCGTGGAGGTAGCCCTTTCGGTTCTAAGGGGAGATAAGGGACCCCATAGGGACGTAGTTCTCCTAAACGCTGTATTTGGAATAATGGTAGCAGACAGAGCAAGGGACTTTAAAGAAGCATTAGAAATAGCCCAAGAGTCCGTAGACAGCGGAAAAGCCCTGAAAGCCCTTGAAAGGTTCGTGGAACTATCTAAGATAGTTTAAAGGTGCGCGAAGCTCTTATCTTACTTTTCTTAATAGTTTCTTACAACTACATACTTTACTACGTAACCCAAAACGAGCTTTCCTTCGTTCCCCTATTTCCTAAGGACCTGGTGAATTTAATAATCGTTTCTTCTTTCAACCTAACCCTATACCTTGCTTGGCTTTTTGGGGAAAGGGGAAGGATAGTAGTGGCACTCGGATATCTTTTCTTTCTTCAGATAACCCTTCTTAGTCTTATTTACAAAAACCCCTACCTATTCGTTTCAAACCTCTTTCCCGTTATTTTGACCTTCATGTTCGTTGCGCTCTTTGAAAGCCCCTTTGAAAAACAAAAAAAATTGCTTGAAGAGGAGAGAAAAAAACTCTTAGATGAGCTTGAAAAGCTCTCAGAAGAAAGAAGGGAAGTAGAAAACAGAATAGAAGAACTCAGAAAACAGATAAACTTTCTTAATACTGAAATTAAACTAAGGGAAGCGGAACTCCAAAGGGTAAAAACTCAAGCCGTTCCTAAGGAGGAGCTTGAGAAAAGGGAAAAATTATTAGAGGAGCTAAAGGAAGAAATTAGGAAGTTAGAAGAGGAACTTAAAAAACAAAGGGAAAAGGAGAAAAAACTCCTTGAGGCAAACAGACAGCTCTTTCAGATGTTGGAAGTCCTTGCAATGGAAGAGGAAAAAAGAAAGGATACCAAAGAGGTAAAAGAACTGAGAAAAGAAAGGAAGAAGCTCCTAAAAGAAGTCTTAGAACTTCAGCAAATCTTAGACCTTTACGACCAAGAGAATAAGAGCTTAAGAAAGGAGCTGGAAGAATCAAGGGAAAAAATAAAAGAGCTACAAAGGAAAGTAGAGGAGCTAAACTTGAAGCTTGAAGAGGTTCAAAAAGATTCAGCAAAGAGAAGGGATTTTTATGGGGAAGTCTTAAGGATTTTAATTCCTCAGGTTGAATTTACGAAAGAAGCTTTAGAGGAGTTTATAAAACTACCTCCCGAAAAGAAGCGCTACGCCGTAAAAGAACTAATCAATCTCTCCGAAAAAACGAGATTAGAACCCTTAACTACCTTGCCAGAGGTGTTTAAGTTAAAGTTTCCGGGTGGGAGGATTTACTTAAAGAAAGAAGGGGAAAGGTGGAGCGTCGTGGGAGTTCTTGGAACCGAACAAGACAAGGAAAAGGACAGGTTTATAAAGACTTTGGAAGATAAGTTATAATCTTTATCAAAACTTATCAGGAGGTATAAAATGCAGGACCTAAAGGCTACGCTGGAGCGTTTGTCCCAATTCAGACCAGAGGGATACTACACCACTACGCTCTACCTAAGGCTCTTTCCCGAAGACAGGCAAGACAACAAATACCTTAGGGTTTTCAAGGATTTGGTAAAGAAGAAGGAGCAGGATTTAGAGAGTTTAAACCTTGATAAGGAAGTAAGACAATCTATAGAAGAAGACATAAAGAAAATACAGGAATTCTTATCTGACCCTGAGAATCTAAAGGGATGTAGAGGAATAGCTATATTTTCTTGTTCAAAACACAAAGTATTTGAATACGTAAAGCTTCCTTACGTTTATAGAAACAGGCTTGCCTTCTCTCCAGACCCACTCGTGAGGGAGATAGCGGCTATAGACGAGGAGTTTGGAAGGGTTGCAGTCCTTTTAGTAGACAGAAAGCACGTTAGATACTTCTTAATGGACATAACGGGAATAACGGAAAATCTGGACTTTATAGAGCCAGTAACTACCCGTGCTCACAGGTTCCACAGCGGCGGAGCTTTTCTGAAGGGTGCGGAAGGGACCTTCCAGTATAGGATGCCCGCAAGGGGAGCTGCTCCTAACGTAGTCCAGCACGGAGTAGGAGAGTGGCGCTTCCACACGAGGCTAAGGGAAGAGTGGCACAGAATTCTAAAACTCGCTTCTGATGCCATATTTGAGGAGTGGAAAAGGTTGTACTTTGACAAGTTGATAGTGGGAGGCTTCATAGAAGAAGGGCTAAGGGAGATAGAAAACTTCTTACACCCTTACGTAAAGGAAAGGTTTGTAGGATACATAGAAATAAATCCTTCAGAAGCTACCGAGCACGAGGTTTGGGAAAAGGCCTTAGACATGCTCTGGCAAAAGGATAGAGAACAAGAAAAGGAAATAATACGGGAGCTAAACGAGTTGATAGGGCAGGGTCTTGCGGTAAATGGAACTTCTAAGGTTTTAGAGATGCTCGCAATAGGAAACGTAAGAACCCTCATTATACCGGAAGACTTTGAAAAGCCCGGATACCTGTGTCCCAAAAGCCACCTTGCCTTCCTAAAGCCAGAGTGTCCCATGCTTGACGAAGAAGCACTGCCTATTAGCGACGTGGTTGACGAGGCTTTAGAAGAAGCCCTTGACCAGAGAGCAACCGTAGAGGTAATAATAGATAAAGAATTACAGAAAAAGGTTGACGGTCTTGCAGCGTTCTTAAGATTTAGAGTATGAACGAGAGGGTGGTTATCTTCATTGACGGTTCAAACTTTTTTCACGGCATTCGTTATCTAAACGTGAAGATAGACTACGCCAAGCTCGTAGAGTTTCTAAGAAGGGGGCGATATCTCGTTAGGACTTACTTTTACACGGCAGTGCCCCAAGAAAAGGACGTAAAGAAGGGAACGCCAGAGTGGGACAGCTTAATGAGACAGAAGAGATTTTTGGACGAGCTTTCCCTGATGGGAATTAAGGTGAGAACCTCAAATCTCAGAAAACTCCCAAGTGGAGAGTACTTAGAAAAGGAAGTGGACATAATGCTTGCAACGGACATGCTCTCCCTTGCCTACAGAAACGCTTACGATACGGCTATTTTGGTAAGTGGAGACAGCGACTTTATTTACACGGTGGAAGAGGTGCAAAGGCTTGGAAAGAGAGTAGAAAACGCCTCCTTTAAAAAGACGAGCTCCTTCAACTTAAGGAAGACCTGTGACGAGTTTATTCTTTTAGACGACTACTTAGACCTCCTTATAATGGAAGAGGAAAAGCCCGAAGAAGAGCAGGTGGAAAAACCTCAAGAAGAGAGCCTACTTAGGAGAATTTTAAACCTGTTTAGGCTATGAGGCTGCTGGTAGCTACTACGAACGAGGGAAAGCTTAGGGAGATAAAGAGAATCCTTGAGCCTCTTGGTATAGAGGTCCTTCCCCCTCCTGAGAATTTAAGCGTAGAAGAAACGGGGAAGACTTTTTTAGAAAACGCCTACCTAAAGGCAAAGGCCTATTACGAGAGGTTTAAGGTGCCTACCTTGGCGGACGACAGCGGACTCATCGTTGAAGCAATAGCCCCCTATCCGGGAGTTTACTCAAGTAGGTTTTACGAGATAGAGTTTGGAGGAAGGGAAGAACTAAAGGGAAGCAAAGATGAAGCCAACATAAGAAAACTCCTCAGAATTTTACAAAACGAAGAAAACAGGAAAGCAAAGTTCGTAGCCTTCGTAGTTTTGTACGGAAAAGGACTAGGAATATTTGCGGAAGGTGAGGTAAGAGGAGAAATAACGAAAGAGCCAAGGGGGAACAAGGGATTTGGTTATGACCCCATTTTTAAGCCCGAGGGTTATACCCAAACTATGGCTGAGCTTCCTCCTGAAGAAAAGGACAGAATTTCCCACCGTGGAAAAGCGCTAAGGCGATTAGTTGAGCTTTTAAAAGGTTGTGAAAGCCTAAAAATTACCTTAGCGGAGGGCCTATTTTAACGAGTCCGAGCTCGGTTATTTCCATAAAGTGGGTCTTCGTGTCGTGTCCGCAAAGCCTACATCCGTCTATTCTAAACAGCCTTACTATGTCCCCTACTTCTTTCTTGTAAAGTTTTGCTTGATACTGGGTCATTATGAGCTCCTTTGCCAAAACGAAGGTGCAGTCAACGATGTGGCTAATCGCAAATCCTCCTGCTGCTTCTGCGGACAGCTCCTCGTGGGAGCTCCTTTTTTGGGAAACGAAAAGTGCGGTTTGATACCACTTTTTCATAAAGTTAAAGAGCTGTCTTACGATAGTTCTTGCGAGCATTTCCTTTGCTTCGTAAAGTCCCGTAACGCTGTCTATTATGGTGTGCTTTATCTTGTATTGCTTTATAGCGTATGCAAGGGTTGCAAGGAGGTTAGGAATGTTTTCCCTTAGAGTGGCGTGAGAGGCTGCGTCTATAATGACTATCTTGTCTTCAATGTCTTCAAACTTAATTCCCATTGCGGTTGCCCTTTCCTTTAGCCCCATCGTTACGAAGGGTGCGGGGCTTTCAACCGTTATGAATGCTACAGGCTCTCCCCTACTTGCTTGCTTAATTGCGTATTGTTCCACCATCAGGGACTTACCCGTATCGGAAACTCCCGTAACGTTCACCACCGCATACCTTGGGATTCCTCCAAGGGGATTCTTGACGACTTTTCCGTCTCTTATTTCCGCATGGAAGAAAAGCTCGTCCAGCCCTTCAACTCCCGTGGGGACTCCTTCAAGCTTTGGAGCTTTTTTGATAGCCTCTCCCGCTACCCATATACCCTCTTCAACTACTTTCGGTTTTTCGTGCTCCTCTTGGTATCTCCTTTGTTCTTGGTCCATTCCTCACCTCCTTTCTTTTAAGTATAAATTCAAACGGTCTTATCTCATACTTATTCTCCGGATAGAAAACTTATAATCATATTTATGTTTAACTTTACCGAGGAGCAGATAAAGAGGTATGCCCGCCACATAATCCTTCCGGAGATAGGAGGAAAGGGACAAGCAAAACTCCTTCAGTCTAAGGTTTTAGTCATAGGAGCTGGAGGCCTTGGCTCACCTGCTTTGTACTACCTTGCTGCTGCAGGTGTGGGAACTATAGGGATTGTTGATTTTGACGTAGTAGACCTTTCAAACCTCCAAAGGCAGATTCTCCACACTACGGAAAGGGTTGGAACGCCAAAGGTAGAGAGTGCCAAAAAGACCTTAGAGGCTTTAAACCCAGATGTTAAGGTTATAACTTACAATACCAAGATAAATAAAAACAACATAATGGACATAATAAAGGACTACGACGTTATTTTGGACGGGACGGACAACTTTCCAACGAGGTTCCTAATAAACGACGCTTGCTACTTTGCTGGAAAGCCCCTCGTTTCCGCTGCTATGCTCAGGTTTGAGGGACAGTGCACGGTATTTGACTTTAGAAACAAGGAGAAGTCTCCATGTTATAGGTGTCTCTTTCCTGAGCCTCCTCCTCCGGGACTCGTGCCCTCTTGTCAGGAAGCGGGAATTTTGGGTTCGGTTGGTGGAATAATGGGAAGCATACAGGCTACCGAAGCCATAAAGCTCTTGCTGGGAATAGGTGAGCCCCTCGTAGGAAAGCTCCTTATAATGGACGCCCTTTCTATGGACTTTAGAAAGGTAAAACTCAGAAAAGACCCCAAGTGCCCCCTTTGCGGAGAAGAGCCAAAGATAAAAGAACTTATAGAATACGACCAAGCTTGTGAGGTGAGGTTTTAGAGGGGTGAGCAGTCTTGGATGCAGTCCCGAAAGAATATATCTATGGTGGTTAGGATAAATTGTATTGTTCTTCTGGCTTCATCGGGAGGAATAAGAAATATATTAAAATCGGGCTCTTCTGGTCGGTCTACACAACAAGGGTATGATAGGAAAAAATCCCTATGAGCTTCTTGAAAACAGCCTTCAACTTTTCTAACTTTATCCTTGTGGTTATCTTCGAGAGGAAAACCAATTATATACAGGCAAGTATTACTTCCGGATCCATATTCATTCAATATTGCCTGCCTAATTCTCTGTGCCGTTGAATGAAGTTTTCCACAGAAATTATATTTTAACTCTAAAATAAAATAGCCGAATCTTCTGAGTAAATTTTTACTACTACCTATATCGATTATGGTTGAATTGGTTTGGCATGTTTGGTTCCGATTCTGTTTGCATTGAGATCCTAACCTTGGATTTCCTACAACTATATATATTCCTGGTTTGTGTTTGTCAACAACACATCCACGAACAGAGATTGGAGTTACAATTATTTCAGGACATTGATTTTGTTGCCTGGGAATCCTACACTCTAAACAATATACAAACACATTCTGGGTATCAAAAATATTTAGCTTTTCCAAACAAGGAATTATCTTCTGTTCTATCCGGTCTTTGAGGTAATTTACAATATCGTTATCATTACAACGACACGGCATTACTACCACCTCCCCAATTTTCCTATACGAACCATTATACCACCTCCCCTCCCTTGACAAAGAGATTTTGAGACTCTATCTTAATTTCGTAATCCAAACTCGGAGGAAGGAAAGATGGAACTAAAGGTAGGAGAAAGTTTTGAACTCTTAGAATTTCAAGAAGGAAGTACTCCTCTTCTGTCTAAGCTAAAGTCAATGGGACTCAGAGAAGGAAAGAAGTTCAAGGTTTTAATGGAAAACGGAAGGGTTTATTTGATAAAGCTTGACAACTCGCGAATAGTCTTAGACAAGTCCCTTGTAAAACACCTCAAAGTAAGGAAGATTTAAGAAGCTTTTAATTGAAACTAAATCTCAGTTTTATTGACCTTCGGAGGACTACATGAAAAAGATAACGGTTGCGGTAGTGGGAAATCCCAACGTAGGGAAAACGACGCTCCTTAACGCGGTTGCTGGAACTTCCCTAAAGGTAGGAAACTGGCCCGGGGTTACGGTAGAAAAGAAGGAAGCCCTCGTAAAGTTTGGAGACTACGAGATTTACCTTGTAGACCTTCCGGGAATTTACACCCTTGAGCCCATATCCGAAGACGAGAAGATAGCTATAGACTTTTTAAAGAACGAAAAAGTTGATGTAATACTTAACATTTTAGACGCTACGAACCTTGAAAGGAGTCTCCTTTTAACTGCGGAATTACTCCCCTTTAAAAAGCCAACCCTTCTCGTTTTGAACCTCCTTGACGAAGCGGAAAAGCTCGGAATAGAAGTATCAGAAGAAAAACTCTCAGAGCTCCTACGAGTAAAGGTCGTAAAAACGGTAGCAAGCAAGGGAATAGGGACAAAAGAAGTCTTGCCCGCAATAATAGAAACTTACGAAAAGAAATTAATACCTTTTGTAGGAAAAGAAGTTCCAAAGGAGCTTTCTGAAGACCAAAAGTTCGCAATAGCCCACGGAATTTACGAGGAAGTCGTTAAGAAGAAAAAGCACGTAGAAAGAGACCTTACGGACCTGATAGACTACATAGTCCTTCATCCCGTATTAGGTGTTTTCATTTTCGTAGCGATAATCTTCCTGCTTTTTAAGATAGCCTTTGACTTTTCCTCTCCCTTCGTAGATTGGATAGAGGGATTTTTTAAAGATTTCCTAATACCTGCGGTGATAAGTGTATTGAGCTTCTTTAACGCTCCCGAGATAGTCTCTCGCTTCTTTGCGGAGGCAGTCGTTGGGGGAGTGGGCTTTGTTTTGACCTTTATCCCCCTAATCTTTGTTCTTTACTTTCTTATCACCTTTTTAGAAATGTCTGGATACGTTCCAAGGGTAGCCTTCCTGTTTGACAAGTATCTCCACAAATTTGGACTTCACGGGAAAGGGGTAATTCCCTTAATACTCGCCCTTGGGTGTAATGTTCCCGCAATAGTTGCAACTAAGACCTTAGAAAGCTGGAAAGAAAAGCTCCTCGTTATAGCTATGATTCCCTTTATTAGCTGTCCCGCAAGGCTCGTGGTGTTTTCCTTCTTTGCCCTCGTCTTCTTTCCCGAATATCCCGCACTCGTAATAACGGGACTATACCTTTTTGGAATACTCGTAGCCTTCCTTACCGCATTAATTCTAAAAAAGACAGCCCTTAAGGGAAGTATTTCACACTTTCTAATAGAGCTTCCTCCTTACAGATTTCCCAGCCTAAGGACAGTTTTAAACATCTCTTGGATTCATGTAAAGGACTTTATCTACAGGGCTGGAACGCTAATCTTTGTCGCTTCCATATTCATATGGGTTCTTCTCAACTTTCCTCCCGGGGTGAGCTCTCCCAAAGATAGTTTTGCGGGAAAGATAGGAGAGGCTCTCGTCCCCATTTTCAAGCCTATGGGCATAGACGATTGGCAAGCAACCACCTCCATAATTCCCGCCTTTCTTGCAAGGGAGATAGTTCTTAGCTCAATGGGAGTAATCTACTCAGCGGAGGGAAACCTTCAGAAGAAAAGCACGGAAAACTTCCAGTTTTTAGAAGCGATAAAGGAACAGGGTAAAGGGTTAGCCCTGGCAGTTAAAAGTGCCTTTACCTCTCTCTTTAGCTTATCTCTTCAAACCTTTGAGGTAGAAGAGGGAGAAGAAAGCCTGAGGAGTTTAATAAAGCAGAGCTTTGATAAAGCTTCCGCTCTTGCCTTTATGGTCTTTATTCTTATATACACCTCTTGTCTTGGAACTTATGCAACCATGGGTAGAGAGATAGGCTACAAACTCGCTACCCTGTTTCTCGCCTATAGCTTTTTCCTTGCTTGGGCTTTGGGGACTATTACCTACAATCTGTTTAAGTAATTACTCTTTCTTCTCCTCTTCTTCCTTCTTTCTCTCGTAGTCGGGCTGGTAGGCTACTATAGCTTCTTTTGTAAAGGTTATCTTGGTATTGGCATCAACCTTAAGCGTTATAGTCCTTTCTCCAATATCCACGACCGTTCCCCAAATTCCCGAAGAGGTTATGACTCTATCACCTTTCTTTAAACCCTCAAGGAACTTCCTGTGTCTTTCCCTTTCTTTCTTCTGGGGTCTAATGATTAAGAAGTAAAACATTAGAAATATAGCGAATAAGAAAACGAGCTGGAATATCAGCGCTCCCACTGGGCTGTGTTGCTCCATCTTACTTCCTCCTTAGGACGGAAAGTTTATTATACACGCATTATAATTAAAAGTTATGAAGCGGTTTGTAGGTATTTTCTTAACGATTCCTTTGTTGGTATTTGCAAGTCCAAAGATAGTTATTGAGAACCCCTGGGTGAAAGAGCCTCCACCCGGACCCAAAACTACCATGGCTGGAATGGTGATTAAAAACGAAGGGGACGAAGAAGACGCTCTAATAGAGGCAAGAAGCGATGTAGCCAAAAGGGTAGAACTTCACAAGACGGTTTTTGAAAACGGCGTTGCTAAGATGGTACCACAAAAGGAGATAGTCATTCCCCCTAAGGGAGAGGTTGAGCTAAAGCATCACGACTACCACATAATGCTTATAGACCTAAAAAGAAAACTTAGACCCGGCCAAAAGGTAAAGTTAACCCTCGTCTTTAAAAAGAGCGGAGAGATAACCGTTGAGGCTCCTGTAGTCAAGAAACCAAAGGCAATGCAATACGACCATCACCATCAACACCATCATTAATAAACCCTTAAATGCGGAAACTTCTCCTTCTTTTCTTCCTCTTTCTTTTTAGCTGTGGTGAGACAACCGTTTACGACCTTACCCTTACAGACCTAAAGGGTAGAGAGGTAAAGGTAGAAAAATCCCGAAAGCCGTTGCTTCTTTACGTATGGACTGGCACATGCACGGGCCACCAAGAAGACATGAAGCTTATAAACGAGCACCTTTCGGAACTCTCTAAAAAGTATAGAGTGGTTTCCTTGGCGGTTTTTATGAAGCCAGAAGACGTTAATAAGTTCTTACAAGAAAACCAAATAAAGCCAAAGTTCCTATTACTTACTGACCCAGAGGGTAAGATAACTAACGTAATTAATCTGGTGTTTTTACCCTCCACTGTTGTATTTGACGAGTCTGGGAAACCAATAAAAAGCTATCCGAGATTACCTTTAAAGGAGCTTCTCAGGGTTTGACGTAGCAAATTAGGTGACTCTCCCTAAGGGTTAAACTCTTTATAGCTTTTATCAGCTCTTTTCCCGTTGGAATGTCTACCAAGGGGGGAAGTTCGGACAGGGCGTATAAGGTGAACTTAAAAAGGACTTTCTTCGTGGGACAGGGAGGGGTGTATCCTTTTACTCCAAAGTCGTTAATGCCAAAGCGCAAAAACCCACTTTCTTTAGCATTTTCTGGAATTTCTTTTAAACTCCCGTCTATGTAGTAAACGACCCAGTAGTGTTTTATGCCGTCACCAAAAGTGAGGGCAAAAGCCTTAACAGACGGGCTAAAGCTCTCCAGTTTCAGAGGTGGGGAGCTTCCCTCCCCAAAGCAAGTGTATTTCTTGGGTAAAGTTCCTTGGTTTTTAAAGGCGGGGCTTGAAAGTCTTAAGTATTCTACGCTCTTTAAATCTAAGAAAAACTCCTGTATAAAATTACCGAGCACCCTGAATTAAAAAATAATACAGGGGAGCTGCAAATACAACCGCATCAAACCTATCCGTAAAACCTCCGTGCTCTCCTAAAACCTTAGAAAAGTCCTTAATTCCAAGCTGTCTCTTTATAAAGGACTTAAAGTAATCACCCACAACACCCATAAAGACCGTCAAAAGGGCAACAAAGAAAGAATATAGCCTATCAAAGGGAAGGGCTAAGCTCATAAATACTACCGCAGGCAAGTATCCACCCAAAAAACCTTCCAAGGTCTTTTTTGGGGAAATTTTAGGAAAGAGGGGAGTTTTTCCGTACTTTTTTCCCACATAATAGGCAAAAACGTCGTTAATCCAAAAAGAGATTACATAAACGAGCAAAAACTTAGTTCCTACTTCCTTTACGAAAAACAGGTAAACGAGAAAGAGGGATGGATAGAGGGATAAAAAGAAGGCTTTAAAGAAGTTCTCAAGGCTCCAGCTTCTGTATCCGTAGTAAAGGGATACAAGGGAAGAAAAGGTTAGAGTCAGGGTGGGAGAAACTACTCCAGAAAGGAATAAAAAGGGGGAAAGGTATTGAAAACCCCTTAGGTTTAGCACGCTCGTTAGCTCTCGGGAGATGAGAAAGGTCAAAAACACCAAGGCTATCAAGAAAAACTTAGTCGGTAAAAAGACAGCTATTAAGACGATTACGCCTATTAATACTCCGTAGGCTTCCCTACTCATCTGTAACTCTTCCAAACTTACGCTTCCTTCTTGAGTAATCCTTTATAGCTTCTAAGAACTCTTCTTTCGTAAAGTCAGGCCACAGTGTATCCGTAAAGTAAAACTCCGTGTAAGCTATGTTCCAAAGCAAGAAGTTAGAAATTCTCTTCTCACCTGCGGTTCTTATTAATAGGTCTGGGTCGGGAGAACAAGCAAGGTCTAAATACTGGGAAAAGGTCTCTTCGTCAATAACGCTTGGACTGTCTTTAATAAGCTTTTTTACCGCTCTTATTATTTCGTCCCTTCCACCGTAATCAATTGCAATGTTAAGGGTCAGTCTATTTAAGTTTTTGGACTCTTCCTCTATCTGCTCCATGAGCTCTACCAATCTTTTTGGAAGTCTGTCCCTTCTTCCTATAAACCGAGTTCTTATTCCTAAGTCGCAAAGCTTTTGCTTTTTATTTTTAAGGTAATCTTCTAAGAGCTTAAAGAGCGCTTCCACTTCTTCCTTTGGTCTGTTCCAGTTTTCGGTAGAAAAGGCGTATAAAGTGAGGTGTTTTATACCGAGCTTTGTAGCGTATTCTACTATGTCCTCTGCGACCTTAGCCCCTTGATAATGCCCCATAATGCGGGGAAGCCCCCTTTTTAGCGCCCATCTTCCGTTTCCGTCCATTATTATGGCAACATGGGAAGGAATTTTAAGCTCCTCTGTCATCGTTCTTTATACAGCAGAGCCCTTGCCCTTTGAGTTGCCTCAGACTGGGGAAACTTTTCTTCCAATACGGAAAGGTATTTCTTCGCAGTGGCTACGTCTCCCTCGTCAACCGCCATCCTTATTAGCATAAAGTAAGCGTCAGGTAGCTTATTGCAGTCTGGAAGCTCCCCTCCTTCACACTTACTTATAAGAGTGTTAAAGCTTTGTTTTGCCATTTCACGCCTGCCAAGTTCGTAATAAATCCTTCCAAGCCAAAAGTAAGCGTTGTCCGTATAGTTGTTTGGCGGGTAATCCTTCAGGAATTTAAGAAAAGCGTCTCTCGCCTCTACGAGCCTCCCTTGATTGTACAAAGAAATCGCCCTTTCGTAAGCTACTTTTTCGTCTTCAGAAGATTCCCTTGGGGTAGCTTCAAAAGACTCCTTATAGGTGGGGCTTTGTTCAATTCTTTTGGGGATTTCTTGGGGCGATTTATCTGTGGTTATTCTTTTGCTCTCCTCTGGCACTCCTTGGGCAGTCCTTGCCAATTTTAGGCTTCCTACCTCTTTCGTCAGTAAGTCTAAGCGTTTGTTTATCTGCTCAAGCTTTAAGCTCGTTTCCGTCTGCTTTTCCTCTAACTTTGCTAATCTTATTTCAAGCTCGTTTAGGCGTTGTTCCGTTTTGGAAGTTTCAGCCGTGGGAGCACAGGCTACAATAAAAAGAGATAAAAGTAAAAGGGTTTTCCTTTTCATTTCTTCCCCTTTGTATTATATTAACAAACTTAAGATGGAAAAGTTTCTCATTATTGCAGGACCTTGCGTAATTGAAAGCGAAGATTTGCTTCTCAGAGTGGGAGAGAAGTTAAGGGAGATTCAAGAGAGGTTTAAAGACATAGAAGTAGTCTTTAAGTCCTCCTTTGATAAAGCCAATCGCTCCTCCATACACTCCTTTAGGGGACACGGCTTGGAATACGGACTAAAAGCTTTGAGAAGGGTAAAAGAGGAGTTTGGTTTTAGAGTAACTACCGACATACACGAAAGCTGGCAAGCAGAACTCGTTGCAGAGGTTGCCGACATAATCCAGATTCCAGCCTTTCTCTGCAGGCAGACTGACCTACTTCTTGCTGCGGCAAAAACCGGAAGGGCGGTAAACGTAAAGAAAGGGCAGTTTTTGGCACCTTGGGATACAAAAAACATAGTTGAGAAGCTCAAGTTCGGAGGAGCTAAAGAGATTTACCTAACCGAAAGGGGAACGACCTTTGGGTATAACAATCTCGTGGTTGACTTTAGGAGTCTTCCAATAATGAGGAGATACGCCAAGGTTATATACGACGCTACCCACAGTCTCCAACTTCCGGGAGGATTGGGAGATAAGTCCGGAGGTATGAGGGAGTTTGCCTTTGCTTTAATGAGGGCAGCCGTTGCGGTGGGGTGTGACGGCATATTTATGGAAACCCATCCCGAGCCCGAAAAAGCCCTATCCGATTCCGCAACACAAATTCCCTTAGACCAAGTTGAAACTATGATAGAGGCTGTCTTAGAGATAAGAAGCGTTGTTCAAAAATATACGGAGTTAGAAGCTAAAATATTAGACTTATGAAAGCAAGACTTTTAGTTATCTTAGCGATACCGCTTTTGATAATAGGAGTGGGTTTTTACATTTTTGTGTTCTCAAAACCAAAGGTATATAACTTAGAGGAGTTTAAAACTTTAACGAGCAAAAAGGAAATTACTCTAAGACTGGAAAACTTTGAAAGAGCAGAAAGACTTAGGGTAAAAATACTCCAAGAGGGGAAAGAGGTAGTTCTATACGACGGTGTGCCCCTGCGGGAGATAAAGATAGACGTAAGGCCTAAGGGGCTTGGTCTAAAAGAAGGGGAGGCGGAAGCGGTCGTTGAGCTCCAAAGGTTTTTCTTTTTAAGGGATACTTACAGGATTAAAAGCCTTATAGATTATACTCCTCCGAAAGTTGAAGTCCTCTTTGCTCCTTCCAGAGTAATGACGGGAGGAAGTGGGACCATTAAGATAGCGGTGAGTGAAGACTCTAAGCTTTCTCTGAGGGTTGGGGAGCTTGAGTTTCCCTTTTACGGCGCTGGAAACAATACATACTTAGCCCTTTTTGCCGTTCCTTTAAATTTTAAAGGGGGCATAGTAATAGAGGCAGTGGATAAAGTGGGAAACACTACGCGTTTAGAAGTCCCTTCTCTTGTCGTGCTTAAGGAGTATCCGCAATACGACATTGAATTAAAGGGAAAAGAGGAACAAATGATGCCAAAGCTCGTGAGCCTTCTTGGAGACAAAGCTAACCAGCTTTCTTTTATAGAGGCTTTTAAAAAAGTTAACGAAGACTTAAGAATGCAAACCGAAAAAACTATTTCAGAAATAACTAAAAATTCCGAGAAAAAAATCTATTGGAACGAAGAGTTTATCCAGCTAAAAAACAGCAAAGTGGTTTCCCTTTTTGGAGAAAGGAGAATATATACATACGAGGGTAAACAGATAAGCGAGAGCTATCATTGGGGTTACGACTTGGCTTCCGTGAAAAACGCTCCCGTAGAGGCTGCAAACGACGGTAAGGTAGTTTATACGGGCTTTCTCGGAATTTACGGAAATACCGTAATAATAGACCACGGATACGGCCTTATGAGCATTTATGCTCATCTTGCGGAGTTTAAAGTAAAGGAGGGAGACTTCGTTAAAAAGGGACAAATTATAGGTTTTACGGATACGACGGGTTTAGCCTTTGGGGACCACCTTCACTACGAGATGAGAATTCACGGAGTTCCGGTTAATCCCATTGAGTGGTGGGATAAAAAGTGGATTAAGAACAACATCCTTCCCGCGCTTCAACCAAGCGGCGTAAGGTGACAGGTATCGTTTAACTCTTTTAGGTAAAAACGCTCTCCGTCGTATTCTAAAAGACTAACTCCGGTGTTGTCCATGTGTATGCGCCACATTCTTTCAAGACCAAGTCCAAGGGCTAAACATATAAGTCCGTGAAGCGAGCCCCCGTGCCCCACAACCGCTATAACTTCCTCCTTTCTCCTTTTTAAATCCTCCAAAAAGCTACCCACCCTTTTTTCAAACTCTTTTATGTCTTCCTGAGTAGGCAAAGGGTGTTTTACGGGGTCTTTCAGCCAGTTAAGAATCATGTCTTTGTTTTCTTCAAACATAGTCCAAAAGTGCCTTCCCTCCAATACTCCAAAGGACATCTCCCTAATTCTCTCTTCTACTATAAGGGGAACCTGAAGAATGTCGGAAAGGGTTAGGGCGGTCTTGTAAGCCCTCCTTTGGGGCGAGGTAAAGATAACTTGAGGCTTTTCCTTTTTAAAACGGCTTACCAAAAGCCTTGACTGAACGAAGCCAAGGGGCGTAAGGTCGCTGTCAAGACTTCCCTGAAATATTCCCTTCTCGTTGTACTCGCTTTGAGCGTGCCTAATAAGATAAATTCTCTTCATAATTGCTCAAAGAGGATGTCTAAAACTTGGGGCTGAATTTCTATCTCCCACTCCTGGTAGTAATACTCCTTGTTGACTATATTAACGATTCCTAAGTTTTCTAAGTAGAGTAAAACCTTTGCTAAGTTAAGGAGTCCACACAAGCTTGCGGACTTTAGCTCGCTTATCTTTACGCGGGGAATTGGTCTTTCCGCATTCTTAAAGATTTCTAAAAGCTCTTGTTTTGTGTGATAAAACAGCGCCTCAAAGTCACAAGGCGTTTTCCCACCTCCAGAACTCAGCTCTCCCCTATACAACCATCACCTCCGAGTATTTCTTTGACGACCTCAGCGTCATTGAAAGGATATTTTACACCTTTTACTTCCTGATAGGTTTCGTGTCCCTTTCCAAGAATCGCCACGAGGTCTCCTTTTTTAGCCATCTTTAAGGCTACCTCAATGGCTTTCCTTCTGTCTGGTTCAACGATTACCTTGCCTTTGTCTTCAATTCCTTTTAGTATGTCTTTAATTATCTCTTCTGGCTCCTCGTAACGGGGGTTGTCCGAGGTTATAATGAGGACATCACTCCACTTTTCTCCCGCTCTTCCCATAAGGGGCCTCTTTTCCCTGTCCCTGTTTCCTCCCGCTCCGAAAACGGAAATAAGCCTTCCCTTCGTCAGCCTTCTTGCGGTTTTTAAGACGTTGTCTATCGCATCTGGCGTGTGGGCGTAATCAACCACTACTAAAAACTCTTTACTATAGACCACTTCAAACCTGCCGGGAACTCTTACTTTCCTTAGGGCTTCTTTTATAGCCTCTTGCTCCAGTTCTTCCTCTAAGGCAAAGGCTATTGCAGCTGCAAGGTTGTAAGCCTGAAACTCACCAATAAGGTTAGTCTCAAAAGCGTATCTTTTTCCTTTGTATTCCACCTCTATCTTAGAACCACCAAAGGTGGTTTCAAAACTAAGTATCCTTAAATCCCCTTCTCTTCCGTAGGTTATTACCTTTCCCCTTACTTCGCTTGCAAGCCTTCTCCCGTATGGGTCGTCCACATTTATTATCTTGAGGTCAGACTCGTATTCGGTAAAGAGTCTTTTCTTTGACTCGTAGTAGTTTTCCATAGTCCCGTGATAATCAAGGTGGTCCTGAGAGAGGTTAGTAAAAACAACCGCTCTAAACTTCGTAGGATAAACTCTTAACTGGTCAAGAGCGTGAGAGGAGACTTCTGCAACCGCATACTTAGCCCCAAGGTTTAGAAACTCTTTTAAGGTTTTGTGCCACAAAATTGGGTCGGGAGTCGTTCTTCCCTCTCCAAGGACCTTATCTTTAAAGCGATAATAGATGGTTCCTACGAGTCCCGCTTCTTTTCCTGCGGTGTTTAGAATGGCTTCTATAAGGTGTGTGGTGGTGGTTTTTCCGTTTGTTCCCGTAACTCCTACTACTTTTAGTTTCTCAGAGGGCTTTCCGAAAAAGTGATGAGCGGAAAGTCCTAAGGCTTTTCTCGTGTCTTCTACGACGATTACGGGGACTGAAGCTCTAACTGGCCTTTCTACGACTACTCCGTAAGCTTCCCTTTGGACGGCTTCTTCAACAAAGTCGTGCCCGTCGTAAGTTGTCCCCTTTATTGCAAAAAAGAGGTAGTTCTTTTTTACCTCTTTGGAGTTGGAAGTGATACCGCTTACCCGCTCAAGAATACTCTTTAAATCCATCCTAAAATAAATCTTATGAAAATTAAGGATTTTTTAAAAGAGCATAAGATATCCGTAGGGGACAACGCGGTATTCTTACTTGAAAAGTTGGGACTAAAAGAAGAAAGGCTCCTTAAGTTCCTTGAAAAGGAAATAGGGGAAAGCGCTAAAATGTCTAAGTCTAAGGCTAACGTCGTAGACCCAGAGGAAGCTATAGAAAAATACGGAGCGGATACCGTAAGACTGTACGTGCTCTTTGCAGCCCCTCCCGAGCAGGACTTTGAGTGGACTGACGAGGGGATTCAAGGAGCTTACAGATTCCTCCAGAGATATTGGAACTTCGTAAACAAACACTTAGATAAGATAAAGTCCTTATCTTACTCCCGTGAGGAGCTAAGAGGGGTTGAGGGAAAGGCTAAGGAAGTCAGAAGGGAGATACATCAAACTATCAAGGAATACAGAAGGGACTTTGAAGAGAGGTATCAATTCAACACCGCAATAGCAAGGATAATGAAGCTCCTAAACACATTGCAAGAGTTTGAGCCAAAGAGCGAAATGGACTACAAAGTCTTAAGGGAAGGAATAGAGGTTATGACCCTCTTGCTTTCTCCCATAACCCCCCACATAGCGGAGGAGGTTTGGGAGCTTCTTGGAAACGAGGGATTCGTAGTGAACCAATCCTTACCTGAGCCCGACGAAGAGGCGCTAAAACTTGAAGAGATAGAAATCCCCGTCCAGATAAACGGCAAAGTTAGGACTAAAGTTAAAATACCCGCCCAAGCTACTGAGGAAGAAGTAAAAGAGATAACCCTTCAGGACGAAAGGGTAAAAAAGTACACCGAAGGTAAAGAGATAGAAAAGTTTATATACGTAAAGGGAAGGTTGGTAAATATAGTCGTAAAGTGAGTGCTTATATTATTCCTTATGTTTGGTTTGATAAAGTCCAACAAACTTGAAAGGCTAAAAAAAGCCCTTGGAGATAGAAAGGTAAAGGATAGCGTAGTAGAGAGAAAGCTCTACTCTTACGACGCAACGCCAATACCTATAGAGAGGAAGACTCCTTTAGCGGTCGTTTTTCCAGAAAACAGGGAAGATGTTATAAAGCTCGTTGAGGTGTGCTACGAAGAGGAGATTCCCATATTCCCAAGGGGTGCTGGCTCGGGACTAACGGGGGGTGCGGTTCCCACGAGAGAGGACGGAGTAGTCGTTTCCTTTGAAAAGATGAATAAATTTACCGTTGACGTTGACAACGCAACCGCTACGGTCCAGCCCGGAGTTATAACCTACCAGTTTCAAGAATACGTAGAAAAACTCGGACTGTTTTATCCACCCGACCCTTCTTCCTTTAAATACTCCACCATAGGTGGAAACGTTGCGGAAAATGCGGGAGGCCCAAGATGTCTCAAGTACGGCGTTACCCGTGAGTACGTCCTTGGCTTGGAAACCGTAATAAAGGAAGGTAAGGTTATAAGGACTGGAAGTCCGGTTCTAAAGGACGTTGCAGGATACGACCTTACTAAGCTTCTCGTTGGCTCAGAAGGAACTCTGGGACTCTTTACGGAAATAACCCTAAAACTAATTCCCAAGCCAAAGGCAAGGATGACCGCCTTAGCGGTATTTAACGACCTTGAAACGGTGGGAAAGGCGGTAAGTAAGATTTTAACGAGTGGTATATTCCCTTCCGCCTTGGAGTTTATGGATAGAGATGCAATTAGAGCGGTAGAAGACTACAAGCCAGTAGGACTCCCAAGGGATGCGGAAGCTCTCTTACTCGTAGAGGTGGACGGACACCCCCTTGCAGTAAAGGAAGAGATAAAAGAGGTTGGAAGGATTTTAACGGAACTCGGGGCAAAGGTTCAGGTAGCTCAGAGTGAAGAGGAAGCCCAAAGGCTTTGGACCGCAAGGAAAAACCTTGGACCCGCCCTTGGAAACCTCAGAAGCGGGAAGATTAACGAGGACATCGTTTTCCCAAGAACCTACCTTCCTGAAGCCTTACCAAAGCTTAGAGAAATAGCAAAAAAGTATAACCTACTTATGGTAGTGTTTGGGCACATAGGGGATGGAAACCTTCATGTTAATCTCCTCTACGACAAATCAAACAAAGAGGAAGAGGAAAGGGCTGAAAGGGCTGTGGACGAAGTGTTTGAACTTGCACTCTCTTATCACGGTTCCATTACGGGAGAACACGGCGTTGGACTGACGAAGAAGAAGTTCCTAAAGTGGCAGTTTGGGGAGGTAGGCTACGAACTCTTAAAGGGTATAAAGAAACTCTTTGACCCTAAGAATCTCTTCAATCCCGGTAAAGTAGTTGAAGTGTAGCGCTTTCCTCCTTCTTAATTAGTTTGGGACTGCTGCTTTGCTAAAGCCTTATTTAAAAGCTTGTACACCCTAGAAGCCCTTCTTGCTGCTTCTCTCTTGTGGATAACGCCCTTAGAAGCCGTATGGTAAATAACGCTGATAACTTCGTTTATGTATTCCTTGGCCTTTTCAAGCTCTCCGTTTTCTATCATCTTTCTAAAGTTTTTTATGTAAGTTCTCATCCTTGAAAGGTGATACCTGTTTCTCAATCTTCTCTTAGCATCTCTTCTCATTCTCTTCTTAGCCTGTCTCGTGTTTGGCATAACCTAACCTCCTTTACGAGCCAAATAATTTTACAGGTTTTAGAGATCTTTTTCAAGTTCCAAAATTTTTCTAGATATTGTTATATTTAAAAAAACAGGAGGAAGAAAATGAGAAAGATAGCGTTTCTTTTAAGTGGTCTTATTCTCGTAAGCGGAGTTATCTCTTGCGGACAGGTTTCCTCTCAAAGAACCTACGAAGGAGCAGCAGTAGGAGCTGCAGTAGGTGCCGCTGCCGGAGCTATCCTAGATAAGGAAAACAGATGGAGAGGTGGAGTAATAGGTGGTGCCCTTGGAGCAATACTTGGTGGAACTATCACGGAAATAGCTCAAAGGGCTGCTAAGGAAGCTGCTTTGGCAAACAGACCCGTTGAGTATACCTCCGTTGACGGAAGGGAAAGGGTCTTCGCAGAGCCAGTAAGGCAACAGGGTAATTGTAAGATTGTAAAAACTCAGTACTACCAAAACGGAAAACTCGTAAAAGTAGAAGAAAGGGAAGTTTGCTCGTAAAAGTAAGACTCGTTTCTGCATAGGCTGCCCTGTGGGGCGGTTTTTTATCCTTCAGGTTTTATAATGTCCGCTCCGACATAATCTCTTAAAACTTCGGGAATCACAATACTTCCGTCTTTCTGTTGGTAGTTTTCCAGTATTGCTGCAAGCGTCCTTCCAACTGCAAGCCCCGAGCCATTTAGAGTATGAACGAATCTATTTTTCCCAGTTTTACTATCCTTAAAACGCGTGTTCATTCGCCTTGCCTGAAAGTCTTCACAGTTAGAGCAAGAAGAGACCTCCCTATAGCTGTTTTGGGAGGGAAACCACACCTCTATGTCGTAAGTTTTTGCCGCAGAAAATCCGAGGTCTCCCGTGCAGAGCTCCACAACCCTATAAGGAAGGCCTAAAAGCTGGAGAACCTCTTCCGCATCCCTCGTTAGCTTTTCAAGCTCCTCGTAGGAAGTCTCAGGATGGACGATTTTTACGAGCTCTACCTTATCAAACTGATGCTGCCGGATAATTCCCCTTATGTCTCTACCGTAGGCTCCCGCCTCCCTTCTGTAGCAAGGGGTGTAAGCGGTATAATAAATCGGGAGTTCTTCTTCTTTGAGAATTTCGTCTCTGTGTAAGTTCGTCAAGGGCACCTCTGCGGTAGGAATTAGGTAAAGCTCGTCCCTCTCACACTTGTACAAATCCTCTTCAAACTTTGGAAGCTGTCCCGTTCCTACGAGTATTTCTGGCTTCACGAGGTGGGGCGGACAGACCTCTTTATACCCCTTCTTTGTATGTAGGTCAAGCATAAAGTTTATGAGTGCTCTTTCTAATTTTGCGCCCCAGCCCTTTATTACGGTAAACCTACTACCGGAGAGTTTAGCCCCTCTTTTGAAGTCCAAGATTCCAAGCCTTTCTCCGAGCTCCCAGTGGGGTTTCGGCTCAAAGTCAAACTCCCTCGGCTCTCCCCATCGTCTTACCTCTACGTTGTCCTTTTCGTCCTTTCCAACGGGAACGCTTGGGTGTGGAAGGTTTGGAATCTTCAAGAGAGTGCCGTGGAGCTTCTCTTCTACTTCCCTTAGTTTTTCTTCTAAGTTTTCTATTTCCACCTTTAGCCCTTTTACTTTGTGTTGCACTTCCGTAGTATCCCTGCCTTCCCTCTTTAGGACTCCTATTTGTTTACTGAGTTCGTTTCTCTCTTTTCTGAGCTGGTCCAGCTTTTTTATTATTTCCCTTCTTTCTCTGTCAAGCTCCAAAACTTCGTCTACGAGTTTGGGAAGTTCTTCGTTTCTCGTTCTGAGCCTCTCTTTAACGTATTCCGGATTAGACCTTATAAGCTCTATGTCTATCATAAGTCTTAAATTTTAAACCTATGCTCGTAGATGCTCACACTCACATGGAGCTCTTCGCCTTTTGGGAGGTTCCCTTTGAGGAGTTTTCAAACAAGAAGGAGTTAATTAAATACCTGCGGTCGCTGAGAAAAGAAAAGTTAGTAGCTTACGGGCTTGATTACTCCCTTGGACTGACGCCCGAAGACTTAAACGAGGTTCCTTACCCCGTTCTTCTTATATATAAGGACGGACACAAGGGTATTGGAAACGAAGCGCTCGTGAAGGAATTTAACCTGAGGAATCCAACTCTTAAAGAGCACGAGCTTTGGGAAGTTGCAAACGCACTAAAGCCAAAGGGAGAGGACATGAGAAGAGCCTTAGAACGCGGACTCAAAAAAGCAAAAGAGATGGGACTAAGGGAAATTCACGACTTCGTAGACGAGGAGCTTGCAAGGATTTACTCCGAGATGGAGCTTCCCGTTAGCGTAGTCCTTATGCCTTACTTTGAACACCGCGAAGCGGTCCTTAAGTATGTAAGTAAAAATCTAAAAGTTGGCTGGGTTAAAATTTACGTGGATGGTTCTATATCCGCTCGCACGGCCTATTTAAAGGAGCCTTACGAGGACACTAAAACTTGCGGAGTTTTGCTCGTTGAAGAGAAAAAGCTCTCCGAGATGATTAGGGAAGTTGAGGCCTTAGGTCTTAGGGTAGCCCTTCACGCCATAGGTGACGGAGCTATAGAGGTCTGCCTAAGGGCCCTTGAAAGGGCTAACATTACTCGTAAGTATCACAGAATTGAGCACGCAGAACTCATAACGGAAGACCAAATGAAGAGAGCCAAAGAGTTAGAACTCCTCCTTTGTATGCAACCCAACTTCAGTTGTTATTACTCGGAGACCTACGAAAAAGCCCTTGGGGATAGGGCAAGGAGAATAAATCCCTTTGATAAGGTTTACGAAAGTGGTATTGACCTTATATTTGGAACGGACATGATGCCCTTTGACGTAAATTACGCAATTAAGTGCGCAGAGAAGAAACTCCCCAAAGAGGTAGTTTTGAGGCTATTTGGTGGTTGGAAAGAGACTAAGGATTATGTAAAGTTATAGGTTATGGAAGTTCTCGTTACGGGAACGGACACCGGAGTGGGGAAGAGCTTTATAACTTACAATCTTGCAAGGGGACTTATTAAGAGGGGTTTTAAGATAAAGTGCTACAAGCCCGTAGAAACTGGCGTTGGGGAAGTTCCAGAAGACGGGAGTTTGCTTGCAAAGGCTACGGGTCAAAGGGTTGAGGAGGTGGTTCCCGTTAGGTTTTCCCTTCCTCTATCACCTTACGCTGCAGAGATTGAAGAAAAAAAGAGCTTTTCTCTTGAGGAGTTAAGGGAGCATTACGAAAAGCTAAAAAAAGAAGCGGAAATTCTTCTCGTTGAGGGTGCAGGAGGAATAGCGGTTCCTATAAAGAAAAACTATACCTACGCTCAGCTTGCCAAGGACTGGAATCTAAAGGTCTTTATAGTTGCCCGTGCGGGCCTTGGGACGCTCAATCACACCTTCCTGACCTGGTATTACGCAAAAAGCTTGGGATTAGAAGTTATAGGTATAGTTTTAAATAGAGCTACGGGAGAAGATGTAGCAGAAAGGTTAAATCCACTTATAGTGGAGGAAATGACGGGAATAAGACCCATCGTTATACCGAAGGTAAGCAATTTAGAACTCCCTGAAGAACTCTTAAACGATTTGACGGACTACTTTTTGTCGGGCTTGAGGTTGTAAAGAATAGCTGTCTTTTCTACGAGCTTCTTAAAGTAAGGAGCGGAAACGGTTCCACCAAAAATCCCTTCACCCTTTGGCTCGTCTACGAGAATTACCGCGACAAATTTTGGCTCTTTGGGGAAGAATCCTACAAAGTAAGTAGTGAGTCTTGTTTTTGAATATCTTCTTAGTCTTGGGTCGTACTTTTGGGCAGTTCCCGTTTTACCACCTACGAAAAACAGCTCACTTCTAGCTCCCCTTCCCGTTCCCTTTTCTACTACATCAATCAACGCTTCCCTAATCCAACTAATTACCTGCGGAGAGATGTTTATAGTTTCCTTTTTTACTTCTTCGCTCTCTAAAACTGAAGGATAGACCAGCTCTCCCCTTATCAATGCATTAAAGGAAGTGAGCAAGTGAAGGGCATTGAGAGACATTCCCTGACCTATAGCAAGGTATGCTCTATTTACCTCGTTTTGTAAGTCGGGAATTTTAGGTTGCTCTTCACCGATTAGCACTCCCGGAGTAGAATTTAGGTGAAAAACTTTAAGCAATTCAAGGTAGTTTTCAGGCTTTAGACTTAAACCTATCCTTGCAGCTCCAACGTTTGAGGAATAAATAAGGAGTTCTCTGGGAGTAATGTAGTCCCTTTTCCTAAGATAATTACTAATGTCCGCAAGCGTTTTTTTGTTAATTTCCATCCTTCCTTTGTTTATAAAGATGGGAGTGTCGTAAGATATTATTCTTTTGTTTAAGGCGTAAGCTATAAGGAAAGGCTTAAAAGTAGAACCTGGCTCGTACAGTTCCGAGACTCCAAAGTTTTTCGTTTTATACGGGTAATACTCTAAGTAGTTGTTTGGGTCGTAGTCTGGATAGGTTGCGTACGCCCTTATTTTTCCAGTAGCACTTTCCATTACTATGATAATTACCCTATTGGGTTTCCAATCTCTAACAATTTCTTTTTTGATTTCCTCTACGGTGCTTTGTAACTTGAAGTCTAAAGAAGTCCTTAAATCCTGTGGAAGGTTTAAAAAGTCGTAGATAGGTTCAACGAGTTTTATCTTTCTATCTTTATATATGTAGTATTTTTCCCAACCCCTATTTGAACCCGTAAGCAGTTCGTTGAATTGAAGCTCTAAGCCCTCTCCCCCAGTCCCGTCCTTCCGAATAAAGCCTATCAAATTGGACGCAAAGCTCCCGTGGGGATAAAATCTCTTATACTTAAAGTCAACCCCTACATAAGAAGATAGAAAGGGCTCCGTAAAACTCCTCTTTTCTTCGTCGTAATCAATCATCCTTCTCAAGGCCCTTACATCGTCAATCTTTTCGTAGGGAATTTCTGCTAATTCAAAAAAGTTCCTATCTTTGTTTTTATCAATAACTTTTCTCAGTTCTTTTTCGGGAACACCGCTAATTTCGGAGAGTTTTTTTACGAATTTTTCCAATTTTTCCTTTAAAACCGCTTTTTCTTCTTCGTTCTTTCCAAAACTCTGGAAAGAGGTTATGTATACCACTCCCACAGGATAACTAACCGCAAGAGTTATTCCCTCTTTATCCTCTATCCTTCCCCTGTATTTTGGAACCTTTATGGAAACGACGCTTTTATAGTACTTTTCCGCTTCTTGAAGTATTTTTTCTGAAAAGAGATTGACGTAAAGCAGGCCAAGAAAAACTACGAGAAAACCAACGACGAGAAGAAGTACGAGAATAAGGAAGCGAAAACGAAACCCCTTTTCTTCTTCATTGTATCTTCTTAAGTACCACTCCACACTTTATATCTTACTGGTATCTAAAGACGCTGGGGTTGAGAATGTCGGGATAGTTGGTGGTCATCTCGTAGTCAAACATCTGTTTCCTAATCCTCTCAAGGTCCCTTTTGTTGGGCTTGAAGGGATAGCTCCTTATGTCAGTAACGGAGCAATCTCCAAAGGGTCTATTGCAGGCAACTTCAGTGGTTTTTCCTCTGCATCCAGCGGTCATAAAGGGTCTTCCGCTCCAAAAGACCTCTTCAAAGACTTCCTTGGAAACTCCCCAGTCTATTATTTGTCCCTTTTCGTTAAACTTCATGTCTTCGTATCTTGCAAGTCCGTTGTCAATTAAGTATCTTGCCATCTGTACTCTTCTGTATTGGGGTGCAGGACAGGGTTTTTCCTTTTCCATAAGAGAGCCCTCTTCTGGCCAGAAAGAGAAGAGGTGCGTCCTTCCTCCGAGGTCTCTAACTCTCTGGATAGTCCTTACCATTTCCTCTTCAGTCTCTCCCAGCCCAACGATAAGGTGAACTCCTACGTATCCGTCCCCCATAATGTCTGCACACCATTCCAATACCTTCCAGTAGGTTTCCCACCTGTGGGGGCTGTTCATAGGTCTTCCCCTTAGCTTTTCAAACAGTTCTGGGGTTGCTGCATCTATTGCAACCGTTAGAGTATCAGCTCCCAGTCGCTTGTAGTCTTCTAAATCCTCGTAGGTGTGTCCTGTGGCGTTTAGAAGCACAGATATGAAGAGCTGGTCTCCAAGCTCTTTATGAACCCTTTCAAGGATGTACTTGGTATCACTTATAGCCCTTGGATGGGTTATCTGCGAGATGCAAAGCCTTTCAGCGTGTCCTACCCGTTTCGTCCTTTCAATAATCTCGTCAAGTTTAACGGTAGGCCACTCAACCCTTATAAAGTTCTTTTTAGAATACTCTATTTCACGAGCCTTTTGAAGTCCGCAGTAGGCACAGGTTGCGTGACATCCGGAAGGATAGGTAAGTAGAGTGTTTATACAGCTGAGCTTAGTGTTTCTATAGAACTGACCGGGGATAATGCCAAGGGTTATAGCTGCAGCCCAGCTAATCTGCAGGTATTCAGGGCTTTCTTTTTGCTCCGTTAACTTCTCAAGAACTAACTTATTCATTTGTTGCCCTCCACTAAGGCTTTATTAATACATTCTAAAGCCCTTATTAGCCGTAAAAAATAATCTCTCGTTATAGAGTTTAAAGGGAAGTTTATAGAATAGTTCTTTATGGGTAAGTTTTTGCTAACGCTTTTGGGCATCATCGCTTTTAGCTTTAGCGTAGAACCCTTTACGGAGTGGTGGCAGAAGGCTTCCGAGGTTTGCCTTGCGGGAACTTATATAGACTTTTCAGGGAAGGAAAGAAAGTTAAAACCCTTCTGTTGCAAGATTCACAGGGTTGAGTTAAAAGAAACTTCCCCATTTCTTAAAAAGAAGGGTATTAAGGAAAGCATAGTTGTAGTAGCAAGCTGTAACGGTTCGCTTCCTGGAGTTATAAATTACGACGGGGGAACTTATGCGGTAAATGGGAAGGTAGGAATTTCTAAGGACACGCCTATAGGCGTAATAAAAATACTAAACGAGAAGGAAGCTTACTTTGAGGTCTGTCAGGGTTCTGCTGACTTTGAGAAGGGTTGTCTTTCTGGAGCCGTTGGAAAGGGATACGCAGTTAAAGTGGGTTTTTAAAGCTCTTAGAGAATAAAATTTTCCTTATGAAAGTTGTTATAGTTGGAAATGGTCCTGCTGCCGCAAGCGCTATAGAAGCCTTCAGGAGTGTGGATAAGGAGAGCGAAATCGTAGTCCTCTCGGACGAGGAGTTTCCCACTTACGCTCCAAACTGTATGGAGAACGTAATACGAGGGGACATATCAGAGGAAGCCCTATTTTACAAAGGCGGGGAGAGGTTTTACGAAAAGTATAGAGTTGACTTTAGACCAAAAAAGGAGGTTGTTGGGATAGACAACAAAAGAAAGGTGGTTAAGACAAAAGACGGGGAGGAAATCTCTTACGACAAGTGCCTGCTTGCCGCTGGGGCTTACTCTTTCATTCCACCCATAGACGGGGTTGAACTTGAAGGGGTAACTACCGCCAAAAACCTTTACGACGCTTACAAAATAAGAAACTGGATACTCTCTGGAAAGGTTAAAAAAGCCGTAATAATTGGGGCAGGACCCATAGGTATAGAGGACGGAGAAACCTTAAGACACCTTGGGATAGAGGTTTCTATTGTAGAGGTTTTTGATAGGGTCCTTCCAAAAATGCTTGACGAGGAGATGGCAAGGTATTACCAAAAGCCTTTGGAAGAAGAGGGTATTAGGTTCTTCTTAGAGCACACAGCTGTAGCAATTCACGGAAAAGGAGGAAGGGTTGAGGCGGTAGAACTCAAAAAGAGGGGAACGGACAAAAGCTTCTTCTTAGAAACGGACATGGTGGTAATCTCGGCAGGTGTAAGACCAAGGACTTATCTGGTTGAGGGAACGGACATAGAAATTCACATGGACAAAAAGCTAAACAAACCAATAGGGGGAATACTCGTAAACGAGTATCAACAGACCTCAGACCCCGACGTTTTTGCTGCGGGAGACATAGCTTCTGGAATAGACGCTTGGGGAAACCACAGGTGGATAGCCCTCTTTCCTACCGCACAGCAATCGGGACTCGTTGCGGGCTTTAACATGGCTGGAAAGAGAGTCAAAAACCCGGGGCTCGTTGACTACAACGCAGTAAAAACCCGCAAGGTAACTGCGGGAAGTGGTGGATTGTTTGAGGACGCTGAAGAAGCTTTTACCGTTGAATATAAAGAATACCTCGTTAAGGTCTTTTTAAAAGAAGGAAAGGTAAGGGGATATCAGTTCGTAGGAATTCCAAGGTATCCTAAACTAAACGCTCGCAATCCCTTAATAAGGGCTTTCAAAGAAAAGATAAAAAGCTGGGAAGAGAAAGTTCTCTTAGACAAGGGATTGGGATTGGAAACCTCCGGCGTTCTTTATCACTTTTTCTTGAGACTAAACAGGGAGTTTAAAGAGGTTCATAAAAAGCTGGTAGAAGAGATGATGTTGAGGGGGCTTGCAAACACGAGCCAAGAGCTCCCCCTCTTAAAATACGACGAATAGGATAGAGATAAGGACGAGAGCTGTAATAAGGAAAACCTCAGGCGTGGTGAGAGACTTATACTCACCGGGCTTTGGAAATCCAATAAACATTTTGACAAACCTCGGAACTCCAGAAAGCAGCCAAGCTATCCAGAGAAGAAGGAAGGATAACGAAGCAAAGAAGTTAAGTTTTGTAAAAAGGAAGAAGAAGTTGTGTAAAGGGGCTACGAGTAAGAACATTATTACGGAAACTGAACTTACTAAGTAAACGAAACTGGAAAAACCGCTGAGTGCTGCCAAGTCCTCAAAGTTAGCCACTTTTACATTCTCTTTTAACCGAAGAAGAACCAAGTTTAAGGCTACTATAGGAAAAGCTCCTACTACGAGATAAGGAAACATCTTTTGTGGCTCAAACCAGCTAAGAGCTATAAAGGCACCGTAGTAGTAAAAGAGCCAATTAAAGGGGTTCTCTTCTCTGTAAAGCAGGTACGTGAAGAATAGGCTACCAAGCAGTGCCAGAAACTTTTGAAGTCCTCCCACCTCAACCTTACCAAGCCACAAGCCGAAAAAGGCCAAAATAAGAAGTAGGGGAACGAAGTAGTCCTTTAACTTACTCTCAGCCTCGTGGTATATAAAGTAGAGAAGAAGGGATACAGGAAAAATGGGAATTGCATACCATAAAATTGCTTCCCCCATTTTTTACCTCCAAAAAGAATTATAAGCTAAGATAAAACTAACTATGGAGAGCATTCTTATAGTAGGCGTAGGCTTTATGGGAGGTTCTTTTGCCAAAGCACTCCGAAAACGAGGCTTTAAAGGAAAAATCTACGGATACGACATAAATCCCGAGAGTATAAAAAAGGCAAAAAGCCTCGGAGTGATAGACGAAGGAACTACGAACCTATCGGATGTAGCGGCATTTAACCCCTCACTCGTTATGCTTTCCTCTCCCGTTAGAACCTTTGAGGGAATTGCTAAAGAGTTAAAAAAGTACATTTCCCCCAAAGCAATAGTAACGGACCAGGGAAGCGTAAAGGGAGAGCTGGTATACAGACTTGAGGAGATTTTGGGAAGTAGATATGTGGGAGGACATCCAATAGCTGGAACGGAGAAGTCTGGCGTAGAGCACAGCTTAGAGGACCTCTACGAGGGAAATAGAGTAATCCTTACGCCCACAGAGAAAACGGACATCGTTGCCCTTAGGACTGTTCGGGAGCTGTGGGAATTCGTTGGGGGAAGGGTTGAGTACATGACTCCGGAGCTTCACGACTACGTATTTGGCGTAGTTTCCCACCTTCCCCACGCAGTTGCCTTTGCCCTCGTAGATACCCTAATAAGGCTCTCTAAACCAGAGATAGACCTCTTTAAGTATCCCGGAGGAGGGTTTAAGGACTTTACTCGCATAGCAAAGAGCGACCCCGTAATGTGGAGAGACATCTTTTTAGCAAACAAAGAGAACCTTCTTCTCGCTATAGAGGGCTTTATTAGCTCCCTTCGGGAGCTGGTAAGATTAATTAAAGAGGAAAGGGAAGAGGAGCTAACGGAGTTCCTAAGGGAGGTAAAAACTAAGCGCATGGAGGTAGATTAGTGGAAAAACTGAGGGGGCTCGTAGACTACGGAATTATAGGCGTTTTAATCTTTATGAGTTTCATAGCCCTTACGGTAGCAATAGAGAGAGTAATATTTTTCCTAAAGGTCAAACCCGAGACCTACCAATCAAAAGCTCTCTTAGAGAAAGACCTCACGAAAAGACTTTACATAATTGGAACGGTAGCCTCAAGCGCACCCTATGTAGGACTCCTTGGAACGGTAATTGGGATAATTATTACCTTTTACACAGTGGGTCAAGAGGGTTTTGTGAATTCTAAGGAGATAATGAAGGACTTAGCTTTAGCCCTAAAGGCTACCGCGGCTGGACTATTGGTTGCTATTCCTTCGGTAATGGTTTATAACTATCTTCTTAGAAAAGTGAGAGAAAAGCTTTTGGAATACGAGGCTAACCGTGAAGGAAGATAGGGAGTTTTCCGAGATTAACATAATTCCTCTCGTTGACGTTATGCTCGTTCTCTTGACTATAGTTCTTACTACCGCCACCTTTATCGTTCAAGGAGAGCTTCCCGTTAGCCTGCCCCAAGCAAAGAGTGCAGAGCAAAGAAAAGTTATAACCCCCATAAGGATAGGAATAACCAAGGAAGAGAGGATTTATCTAAACGGAAAAGAGGTACACTTAAAGGATTTAGAAGCGGAGCTTTCTAAACTTTCTAAGGACACTCCTATAGAAATAGTAGCAGATAGAGAGATAAGGGTTGAAAAACTCGTTGAAGTTCTTGACCTTTTAAACAGATACCAGCTGAAAAACGTCTCTCTCCTCGTTAGGAAGAGCTAGCCTCAAGCCACATATGAACGCTCTTAAAAGTTTCTGGCTCTTCTATTTCAAAGCTCATCCACTCTTTCGTAGTAGGATGATAAAATCCAAGATAGTAAGCCACGAGCATGTTGCACTCTCCCATAAGCTTTAGTAGCTCCTTTGGGACGGAGTTTTCGTTAAAGCCGTAGGTAGTATCACCTAAAACCGGATGTCCTATGGAAGAAAAGTGAACCCTTATTTGGTGGGTCCTTCCAGTGTGAATTTTTACTTTTAGAAGGGTTACTTTAAACTTTTCGTATCTCTTTAAAACCCAATACTCCGTAATCGCTTCCTTTCCTTCTTTGCGAACGGAAAACCTCCTCCTATCGTAGGGATTTCTACCTATTGGCGTGTCAATAAAGCCGTAATCTTTCTTCACCAACCCCGTTACGAGAACTTTGTAAAGCTTCTCAGTCCTCCTTTCTTGAAACTGCCTTACGAGCTCCCTGTGGGCTACGTCGTTTTTCGCAACTACCATAAGCCCCGCAGTTTCTCTGTCAAGCCTATGAACTATTCCCGGTCTTTCTACGCCTCCTATGGAGGAGAGGTCTTTTATGTGGTAAAGAAGGGCATTTACGAGCGTCCCGCTCGTGTATCCGGGACAGGGATGAACTACGAGCCCGCAGGGTTTTATTATTACCGCTATGTCTCTGTCTTGGTAAATTATGTCTATCGGTATGTTTTCGGGCTCTACCTTTAGCTCTTCTGGTTCTGGAACTAATAGGGTGACCCTGTCTCCTTCCTTTAACTTCGTTGAGGGCTTTCTTACGACTTCGTCGTTTACTAAAACGAAGCCTTCCTCTATTAGCTTTTTTATGTAGCTTCTTGAAAGCTCCCTGTAGCTTTCTGAGAGAAACTTGTCAAGCCTTTTTCCGCTTTCTAAAGAAAGGAAAGAAAGCACATCAGATATCCTTCTTTCCGTCATCAAGCACTCATAACTAGGATTGATTCGGGTCTTTTTATTCTTGGAACTACCATCTCCATAACTCTAAAGGTGTGATTCATGTTCGTGGTTTCTACAAAGGCAACCGTTATGTCCAAGGCAATCACGAGGTCAAAGTTGGCAGGCGATGCGGAAACTAAAAGAACCTTATCCTCTGGAATTATAGGAGTCTGATAAACCTCCTTTACTACCTTCTTTATCTGCTCAAGTTCAAGGAGTCCAGTGTTGTCGTGAATTCTGTTGAGCAAGAAGTATCTCTTAGGATTTACGAGGAGGTAGTAGTTTCCGTAAAAGCCCTTTTCAACGAGCTTAGAGATTCCCGCAACCACGTCGTTAAAGGCACTTCCTACCTCACTCCAGTCGGACAGCTTTACGGTGTTTATACCTTCTGCGGTCATAAGCCCTTCTATACCGAGTTCTTTACTCCCAAAAAGGATAAGCGTATCTTCCGCTACGGCTAAGGAGTAAGCAGCAGCACAGGCGTTCGTCGTATCTATGGGAAGGTTAAACTGTCTCCAATACTCTAAGTCTCTCCAAGAGATTACGAAGTCTTTGTAAAGCGTAGGTATAGGAACGTGCTTTCTTACGCCCGTCCATATTGGTTCGCAAATATTATACTCTTGCCCGGGCCTGACCTCACAAACTCCCGGTTCAACTCCGTAAAGAACGTCGTAGGAAATAACTTGATGTCCTGCACCTATTGGTCCTACTACGGGCATAAATCTTCTTCCGATTAAGGAGCTTTTAGCGGTCTCTATTACCGCTCTGTCTATCTGCTCCCACTCTTCTTCCGTCAAAGGTGCCTGGTCCCTTTGCAAGAAATCCATCTTCCACCTCCTCCTAATTAATTTAAAATCATTCCCAATCTAAAACAATTCTCAAATTTCTGTTCCTTTTTAATCTCTCCAGTTTTCTCAAAGTCTCTTTGTTCCTTACTTTAAGTAAGTACCGCCATACTTTCTCCTTATAGCTGTAAATCCTTCCAAAGTGTTCTGAAACCTCTGTTTTCAAAAGCTCGCTTATCTCTTCCGGACTTTCTATTAGGACGAGTCTTACAAAGGGAGGAAGCTCTTCCTCTCTTCTTTTTGCCAGTTCCCTTTCGTAGAGCTCCCGTAGGTTTTTGTTTTTGACGAGCTCTTGCTCTTCGTTTTTCAAAACGCTCGTCTGCAGGTAGAAGCGCCTTTTGGCAGACCTAAGGGCATGGGCTATAAACTCTAAAAACCTCTCGTAAGACTTGTAGCTTGGGACTGAGAGTATGTTGTCCGCATTTAGGACCACAACGTTGTCAAAACTCCTCTTCCAGTCTGGAAAGGTAGCAAACTTCCAGTTTTCCTTTTCTCCAAAAAGGTTCTCAATTACTTCCTTTGCCTTTTCAATCCCAAAACCAAGCTCTTGAGCCTCGCCCCCACACCTCGGACACACCTTCTCCGTAGACCTGTAGTGGGAAGCCTTCTTCGTGCAAAAAACCTTCCCCTTCTCCTTTGAGTAAGTTAAAAAGGTTCCACACTCGGGACACCCAACAACTTCGTCACACCTTGGACAAAAGAGGTAGCTGTATCCAGTCTTATTAACTAAGAAAAGGAAGCTTTCATTTTCTCTTTCTTTGATAGCTCGGTAGAGCTCCTCGGTTAAAACCTCCCCTTTTCTCTTAAAAACCTCCACTTCCGCCTCAAAGTCCTCCTCTTTTAGGCTAAAAACTCCCTTTTTTACTCCGTAATAACTCTCTAAGGTATAAAAAGGAGTTAGAAACTCCAAGGAGGCTCCCGTTTTCTTTGAAAGAAGGTAAGAAACCCTGCGAAGGTCAATCCCGTTTTTTACGAACTTCGTATTCCCAAGCTCGTTAAAAAGTATTACGCTCTCAAGATTTCTCACGGGGGCAAAGAGAGCCTTAAAACTCCCTACAACTACTACAGCTCCCTCCTGAGCCCTAAACCAGTTTTCGTAGAGCCTCTTTGGAGCTATGCGCGAGCTTATTTCTATTACTTTGTCCCCAAAGTAGCTATAGAGCTCCTCTACTGCCTCAAAGAGCTCCTCCCTTTCCGTAAAGAGCAAAAGCGTGCTCTTTCCTTCAGAAAGATTTCTCTGAATTAAGTTTATTGACCTGCGCAAAGCGTCTGTATACGAAAGGGAAAAAATAAAACTCCCCTTTTGGGCTTTAAAAACTACCCCTTGAGAGAGGGGAAGACTCCTTAAAGCCCTTGGATACTCCCTGTAGAGCTTAAGAACGCCCGTATCTAAGAGACTCTTTATCGTCCTTAGGTTAAATCCAGCTTCTTGGAGCTCCTCTTTTGTTGCAAAGCGTCTCCACTCTAAGTACTCAACGAGCTCCTTTTTCCTTTTGGTTTTAGCCCTTCTTAGAGCCTCCTCGTAGGGAAGGGCAAGGCTGTAAATCTCTTCCTCTACTTTTGGATAGACCCACTTTTTCTCCTTTTTCAGAATTTTGTGCTCAACCAAAAGTCTTACGAGCTCCGTTCCAAACTTTTCTTTTAACTTCTCGTAAGAAATCCCTTCGTTTTTGCGAACGAACTCCCAAACCTCTTTACTCCTTCTGTCAAGCCCCGCAGGATTTTTCAAAGCAACCGAGACTACTTCCTCCTCGTACCAGTCAAAAACCGAGGGTATAAAGTCCCATATAATCTTTCCGTAGGGCTCAAGGTAATGAAGGGACAAGTCCTTTGCTAACTCAACGTGGTGGGGAAGTATAAGGGGGAGCTTGTCGGGAAAGGAGTAAACCTCACCCTCTGGCTTGCCTTCTTGGTAGCCTACTACTATACCCGTCAGTCCCGAGCTTTTCGTCCTAAAGAGAACACGAAAACCAATGGGATTTTCTGGATTACCGTCCCACTCTAAGAGTCTCGTCTGACCGTTAGGTATGACTACCTTTAATAGCACTAAAGATTAAATCTATTCCTTTAGAGCCTGTAAAACCTTTGAGTCAAGCTCCACAGCCTTCAGGACATTGCCCGTATGAGCGAAGGGAATTATGCCCGTTATAGTAGCTCCCGGAAAGAGGGCGTTTTCCACCGTATCTATGTCTACTTCAAACACGGAAACGGGGAAGGGAATTTCTTCTATTCTTTCCTTTATCTCCTTAGCGTTTCCGTAAACGCTCAAAGCCTTATCGGGAGCAAAAATCTGGATGGCAACTCTTCCTGTCTCGCGTATGTTTTGGGAGGTCTTAGCGTTGGAGCTTATAGCAATTCTTAGCCTTCTTTCGTCAATGGGATAAATCCAGGTTATGAAGGTTATGTGAAGGTTTCCCTCTTTGTCCGCGGTAGCTACTACCACGGGAAAAACGTTTAGGTCCCTCATCAAATCTATTAAATCTCTCGGTAGCATTTTTTCACCTCCGTATGTCTAATATATTAAAATTTTCAAGAATAAAGCGCAGGAAAAAAGTTATTAGAAAACTCAACGAGGAGGTAATGAATGGCGGAAAGGAAGATTAGGGTCGCCATAGCGGGCGTGGGGAACTGCGCAAGCTCCCTTATACAGGGAATATACTACTACAAGAAAAAAGGACTCGCTAACACGAGCGGTCTAATGCACGAAGACATTGGGGGATATAAGCCTTGGGACATTGAGATTGTAGCTGCTTGGGACATTGACGCAAGAAAGGTGGGAAAAGACGTATCTGAGGCTATATTTGCACCCCCAAACTGCACCGCAGTTTTTGAACCAGATGTTCCATACATGGGCGTAAAAGTTAGAATGGGGAAAGTTCTTGACGGCTTTCCTCCCCACATGAAGGAGTATCCACCAGAAAAGAGCTTTGTTCTTGCAAACGAAAAGGAAGACGAGCTGGAAGATGTCGTAGCTGTTTTGAAGGAAACGCAGGCGGACGTTTTGATTAACTACGTTCCCGTTGGAGCTGAAGAGGCAGCAAGGTTTTACGCGGAAGCCTGCCTAAGGGCAGGAGTTTCCTTTATAAACGCAATGCCTACTTTTATCGTATCTGACCCCCAGTGGGCTAAAAGGTTTGAAGAGGCGGGAATACCAGTGGTAGGGGACGACATAAAGTCCCAAGTGGGAGCTACCATAGTCCACAGAACCTTAGTCCAGCTCTTCGTTGATAGGGGAGTTAAGATTGACAAAACTTATCAGCTCAACTTTGGTGGAAACACGGACTTTCTGAACATGCTCGCAAGAGAAAGACTAAAGACCAAAAAGATTTCTAAGACAGAAGCCGTAACTTCACTACTTCCCTACGACATTGGGTGGGAAAATGTCCACATTGGACCCTCGGACTGGGTTCCTTGGCTCAACGACAGAAAGATTGCTTACATAAGGATAGAAGGAAGACTCTTTGGAGATGTTCCAATGTATGTAGAGCTCAAGCTTGACGTTGAAGACTCACCAAACAGCGCCGGTTCTATGATTGATGCAATAAGATGCGTTAAGCTTGCAAGAGACAGAGGAATTGGAGGACCTCTTTACTCAATAAGCGCTTATACGATGAAGCATCCTCCCATACAATACCCCGACTGGCAAGCCAAAAAAATGGTTGAAGAGTTCATAAGAGGAGAAAGAGAAAGATGATTTTTGTCTCACTCACTTTCAAAAAAACACAGCTTTGGAGTAGGCTTGTTGAACTTACTACTGAGATAATCAAAGAACAAGCTCAGGGACTTCAGGTGCTCCTCCTCAAGTGAGTAGTCAATACACTCGGTAAAGTAAGAATCCTCAGATAGCCTGCCCCGTTTTAGGTCTTTAAAAAACTCCTCTAAGCTTTTTTTAACCCCTTCGTAAAGTCTTTTTATCTCCTTGGGGTCTGCTTCCTTTCTTACGAGAAAGAGGGCAAACACGAAGGGTAGTTTGTGCATCTTAAACCATTCTTCCGCAAGGTCGTAGGTGTAGGGAAAGCTTCTTACCTCAAGAGCCTCGTCTCCAATGAGCATAATTGCCTCGGCGTCTTCACTCTCCTTGGGAAGGAATCCGAGCCTTTTCTCAAATAGATAGAAAAGGAGGTATTTGGAGGTCAAGGAGGCTTCTGACAACTTAACCCTTCTTACCTCCTCAAAGGGAACTTGGGAAAAGAGTTTTACGGAACACACTCTAACCTTTGAAGATATAGATACACTTGGCAAAATTAAGTACTTATCTGGGTTAAAGAAGTATTCTACGGAGGACACGATGCCCGCATCTATCTTGCCTTCCCTTAGGAGTTTTGCAAGATAGGAGGGAACACCGTCAACTATCTCAAATCCTCTAAGCTCGTAAAACAGGGGGATAGTGTTTTTGTAGGATACTCTACCAACCCTTAGCATTTAAATATAACGGGTATAATTGGTGGCGGCGGGAGGACTCGAACCTCCGACCTGGGACTTATGAGATCCCCGCTCTACCAGCTGAGCTACGCCGCCTCAGACTTTATATTATACTTCAACTCCACAGGATTGCCAAGTTCCCCAGTAGCCAAAACCTCTTCTAAGTAAGCCCTAACCTCGTTTAAGTTTAATCCCCTAAAGTTATCCCCGCAGTCTTTTAAGTCCAAAAGCGCTTGCTTTAGGACCTCAGTTGCCTCCTCCTTTTTCCCCTCCTTTAGTTTGTGAAGGGCTATAGCTCCCCTTACGAGTCCCCTATAACACTGCTTTATTTTTTCGTTCCTAAAAAGTCTCCAGACTTCCTCTAAAACTTCGTGGGCTTCGTAGAAGTTTCCCGTATTCCAAAGGTATACCGCTTCTCTGAGAAGCTCCCTCTCACGGCTAATTCCTAAAAGTTTCTTTACGAAGTTAATCTTTACTTCGTCCCTTTGGAGTAGGACGTAAAGTGCGGCGTAGAGGTTTTTCAGATTGTTCCCCTTTAGGGGTTTGATTACTTCGTAATAGTTTTCGTTGCTTATCTTTAATGTCCGCGCTATTTCTTCGTTTAAAGGTAAAAACTCCTCGGGGAAAAAGAAGTTTGCTATCTGAGTAGCCGTAAGGAAGTCTACATTCTGAGTAAGGCACTCAAAAAACTCTTTCCCCGTCAATCCCCTCGTGCATATTTCGCAAGCGTCCAAACGGCTTACGAAGTTCCTAAGAGCTTCCACTTTGTTTTCCGAATTTTCTAACTCTTTCCAGACTTCTCTGTAGTTGTTGATAAGGGGAAGTAGAGCCATACTCTCGCCAAAGGAATTTACTCCGTTTTTTTCAATCTCGTTTAAGAAACGGGTATAAATTTGCACCTGATTTGGGTTTTCTATCCAGTTGTTTAACTCCTCTTTTACCTTTCTCAAGAGGCTCTTATTAAAGCTTTTTCCCTTCGTATAAGCGCTATAGAGATTGTTTGTAAGCTTGTAGTAATCCTTCCTCTTTTCAAACTCAAAGAAGTATTCAGCCATGTAATGGATAAACTTTTCGTTCAAGTGCCTTAACATCGTTTAGAAATTTTAAGATAAAGAGGTGATAAAGTGAAGGGGCAAAAAGCCCCACAAGTTGTTAAACCCTTTGAAGTGCTTCTTCTGGTTTGGGAAGCCAGGGCTCTATACCCTGCTCCTTTGCCCAAGCCAAAGCAAACTCGTAGGCTGCCCTTGCGGTTGCTACGTTTTTTTCTATGAGTTCAAGCTTCTTTTTGAACTTCCTTTCAATTGCGGAGTCAAGGGAAGCGGTTCCACCGGAAACGACGAACTTCTTTAGGAATCTCGCCTTTATTCCTTCCTCAATGCTTTCCATTCCTGCTATTTGAGTAATTCCAAAGAAGGCTCCAACCATTGCCATGTTGGTAGCAAGCTCGGTTCCAGCGTGCTCTAAAGCAAACTTAGTTGCGGAGAAGGTAAATATCCTTACGTTTCTCTCTTCAAGGAACGCCTTGTCCTCGTCGCTCAGCAGGTCCTCTTCAGCGTTTATTATAATGAGCCCGTTTTTCTTAATTCCAGAGTAAAAAGGCATCGTGTAGGACTTACCCATAGTTATAACTTGAGAGTGGAAAACCATTATTACGTCAGGGTAAACCACTTCTCCCCTGTCGTATATGGGTTCTATTCCTATTCTTACGTAGCTCTCAGAGGGAGCCATTCTCTTTTCAGCTCCGTAGAAGGGATTAGAAACCGCATAGTATCCGGCGTGGTCTGCTGCGGTAGCCATAATGTGGGCAGCGGAAACCGCACCCTGCCCCCCAATAGCGGGCATTCTAACGTTTATCCTTCTTCTCACAGGCTGGCTCATAACAGACCCTCCTCTTTCTTCCTTTTGATTACTTCCTCAGCTTCAGGGGTCATGTACTCAAAGAACTTAAATCTTTCTTTGTCCCTTTCTCTCATTTCCCAAAGACCTTGGTCGGAGTTGAGACCTAACTCAAGTACGCAAGGAGTGTAGAGGTGAACGTAAGTAGGACCAACTTCTCTTGCTACATAAATAGCCTTCTTAATGACTTGCTCAACCTTCTTGGGAGAAGAAACGGTTAGTCTTGCCACGTAGTGGCATCCTGAGTCTATAGCGAGTTGCCACATTGGAACCTTATCCCACTGCTTTCCACCGGGAGCCATCTTGAACTCCATTCCTCTGGGGGTAGAACCGCTGTCTTGTCCTCCGGTGTTTGCGTATACCTCGTTGTCAAAGCATATGGTGGTTATCTTTTCTTGTCTAAAGAAGGATTGAAGGGTGCAGTCAAGACCTATGTCTATAGTAGCTCCGTCACCAGCAAGGACTACAACGTCCTTAACCTGGTCGGGAAATCTCCACTCTAATACTCTCTTAATTCCCGAAGCTACCGCGTTTTGGTTTCCGAAAAGGGAGTGAACGGTATGAACCGCTATGTGTGGAAAGACGAGAGAGGTACATCCCGTAGAGTTGACGATTATAGTGTTTTCTGGGTCTGGGAGAGAAGCAAGGATGTATCTAAAAGCTGCAGATTCGGGGCATCCCGCACAGAGGGAGTGCTCCTCTATGAGCTCTTTGGTGTAGGGAAGGTCCATAACTCCACGCTTGGGATTACCCCAAGTAGCCTTTTCCTCAAGGTCTATAACTTCTTGAGGCATAAACTCCTTTAAATCTTCGTTAATTTTGTATATCTTAACTGACATGTTTCACCTCCTTACCTATAATTCTTAGAACTTCTTGGACTATAAACTCAGGTGGCATCGTCATACCACCACCAACCCTTGGGGTTCCAAATATGGGTATGTCAGAGTATCCGTAGAGGGCTCTTTTGACTTCTCTTTCAAGCCATCCGACGACGTTGAATTCGGGTATAAAGATGTACTTAGCTCCTTTTACCGCTTCTCTCACTTCTTCCGTTGGGAAGGGTCTTAGGGTCTTTATTCTGAGAACTCTTGCCTTTATACCCTCTTCGTGAATGAGTATCTGCGTTGCTTCTTTTGCTTGAGCTGCAGCGGTTCCACTTGCTATGAAGAGAATTTCTCCCTCTGGGTCTCCAAAGTGTTCTACGAGTCCCCTAAGGTAGTGCTTTGCGTAAGGTCTTGACCTTTCTATTGCTGCTCTTACTTCAAACTGCCAGCTTGCGTGGGTTGCATAAGAGATGTAGTTAGACTTCATTACGAAGGGGTCTCTCATGAACCTTCCGGGAGGAACTTCCATGTCTATGACTGGCATTGGGGCTTTGTATGGGTCGTAAGGTGGCAATGCTATGTCTTCGGGGGGTAAATAAACCGCTTCTCTTGTGTGGGATATGAAGAATCCGTCTATTGCGGTAATTAAGGGAACGTGAACGTCTGGCTGTTCCGCAACTACGAATCCAGCGATAATCATGTCAAAGAGCTCTTGAGCGGTTTCTGCGTGCCACACCATACAACCAGTATCAAGAAGGAAGGATATTTCTAAGTTATCGGGCTGAATGGATAGGGGAGAGTTTATTCCTCTTGCCATAAGGACGAGCTGTATGGGAAGTCTTGAACCTGCCCACATGGGGAAGTTTTCCATAGCCCTTAGCGTTCCGGGGCCAGAGGTAGTGGTTAGAGTTCTTGCTCCTGCCATTGCACAACCGGCTATTGCGGACATAACTCCAAACTCTGACTCTCCTCTAAAGTAGACTCCTATGTATCCCTCTCTCCAGAGCTCACCGAGCATGTGTGCTGCTTCGGACTGAGGAGTAATGGGGTAGGATATGGATGCGTCTACGCTTGCCCGTTTTGCCGCCTCTTTTACCGCTTCTGAACCCGTTATGAAGTGTTTGGTTCTTGGGGCTTCAAAGAGTAGGTAGTCTGGTGATACAATTCTTTGCCCCATTCTATTGTATCTGACTTTTTCCGTCTGAACTTTTTGGCTCATAATAGCACCTCCTTAAAAGTTATTTGCCAAGTTCTTTTTTGACCTCCTCTGCGATTCTAATAAACTTTTCTAAATCCTCAGCGTGTTGGTCTCTGAGGGTTATCATAGCGTCCTCGTGTCCCGCCATACTACACATCGCAATCGTGAAGCAATCGGTTTCCGCCCTTATAATCTTGAGCGCTACGTTTGCATAGTGGCAATGCACCCCTATAAAGATACACGCCTTTATTTTGTTGTGCCATATAGTTAGGTTGGGGTGGTTTGGATTTATCTCTTTCTCTGGGTCTATTTTTGGATACTTGGGTCTGTAGTCGTACATTGGAATAATCTTTGCTCCGAGGACTTCCGCCATCTTTCTTACGAGTTTTGCCTTTTTCTTTGCCTCTTCGTTCCAAGCGTAGAGAACTTGGGGTCCTGGGAAGATTGTGGGGTTTTCGCGGGTTAGCATTGCCTTTGCAGCTTCCCGCATAGCGATTTCTTCGTCAACTATTTCGTTGAACAATAAAGCCTTTCCCGGTGGAGGAGGTAAAACGCCTTCGGTAACCGCCACGGGATAGGGAGAGTATCCTGCAGGACCTAACGTTGCCATTTTACTCCTCCTTACCTTACTCCCGCAACGTCTCTATTTTCCGCATAAACCATCTCAATAGCGTTACGCTTCAAAAGCTCTGAACACACATAAACGCAAAGAGCGCAACCCTTACACCTAAGGGTATTTACATAAGCGTGATGGCCTTCGTCTGTATACATAAGAGTGTTAGGTTCTGGACAAAAAAGCGTGCACTGCTTACAGTTGTACTTCGTGCACTCGTCGCGGATTACTTGAGCAACATAGTACATTACCTCTTCCTCCAAAAGTTTTTGTGAAAGATTAATATAAGGAAATGTTTCTCTTTTTACAAGTGGGTGAAATAATATGACATTACATGAAGCTTTTAAGACTTTACCTACGGCTTTTAAGCGCTAAGGGGCTTGGTGCTAAGAAGGTCAAAAGGCTAATTAGCCACATAGAGAGCCTTGAAAACTTTTCCGAAAACAAAGCCTCTGAAGTCTTAGGAAAGGAATTAGCAAAGACAGTCTCTGAAGCCTTAAAAAGAGAGTGGATTTACGAAGAAGAAGTTTTAGAAATCTTGAGAAAACACGACATAAGAGCCGTTACGCTGGAGGAAGAACTCTACCCCAAAAGCCTTAGAGCTATAGACGATTCTCCTCCTATACTTTTTTACAAAGGAGAGCTTCCAAAGGAAGTGATTGGAATCGTTGGGACGCGTAATCCTTCGGAGATTTCCCTTAAGGTAGTTGAGAAGCTCGTAAAAGAAAAGGGTAAAGATGTCATATCTGGTGGAGCAAGGGGTATAGACTCAAGGGCTCACTATGAGGCCTTAAAAAACGGCTTTAAAACCTTTGTAGTTTTGGGCTCTGGTATTTTACGCGTACCTTTTGGGGTCAAAAGACTTTTTGAAGAAAATAAAGAAAAGGTATCGCTTATAAGCGAGTTTCTTCCCTTTCAAAGGGCAAGCCGTTATACCTTTCCAAGGAGAAACAGAATTATAGCGGCTCTTTCTGAAGAGATTTTTGTTATTGAAGCGGGAAAAAGGAGCGGGGCTCTGATTACCGCAAGATACGCGGTTAAGTACAAAAAGCCCTTATACGCTTATGTTGGAGACGAAAGCTCAGACAGGTGGGAGGGATGTTTAAGTCTCATAAAAAATGGCCTTGCAAAGAGATACGAACCAAACGACCAAAAGGGTGAAAGCGAGCTCCTTGATTTCTTAAAAAAGCCCAGAACTTACGATGAAGTAGCAGTGTTTTTGGGACTAAGTAGGTCTGAGGCTTTAAAAATTCTCTCAAAGCTAATGATTAAAGGTCTCGTAAAAAAGGAAGGGGCTCATTACGTTAGCTGTTAGATTTCTTTGTGGAGTCTTTCTATGTAAATTCTTTCTAAGATTCTCCTTGCGATGGGGGCTGCGGCTTCTCCACCGCTTCCTCCGTGCTCTACAAAGACGCCTATTACGAACTTAGGGTCTCTGTAGGGAGCAAAGCCCACGAACCAAGCGTGGTCTCTAAACTTCCAAGGGAGTTTGCTTTTTGGTATTTTTCCTTTATTTTTAAAGAAAACTTCTGCGGTTCCCGTTTTTCCGGCTATGTCTACGATTCCTGAGTAAGCCCTTCGTGCGGTTCCACTTCTTACGGCTTCCCTTAGTGCTGTTTTAATAACCGCATAGTATTCCAAATCACCATAAATTACTTTCCATACCTTCCTTTCGTTCTTCCAAATTACATTTCCCTTGTCGTCCAGAATAGCTTTTACGAGCGTGGGTCTGTAAATTACTCCGTTATTCACTATTCCCATCATCATAAGGGTTTGCTCCATAAGGTTAGAAAGGATAAATCCCTGTCCTATGCTCATGTTTATCGTATCTCCGTCGTACCAAGGCTCACCGAACTTTTTTCTCTTCCAAGCTGGCGTAGGAATGAAACCCCTTCTTATAGGAAGTTCAAAGGGAATCTCTTCTCCGTAAGAAAATTGTCTTGCGTAATGGTTTATTTTTGTAGGACCGAGTTTAAGACCTACTGTATAGTAATAAACGTCACAGGATTCGCTTAGGCTCCTTATGAGGTTTACTGCTCCGTGTCCCGACTTTAGCCAGCAAGAAAACCTTCGGTCGCCAAGTTCAAGATAACCTCTACAAAAAACCGTCGTGGAAGGGGTAATTATTTTTTCAGAAAGTAAGGCAAAAGCCATGGGGACTTTAAAAACCGATGCAGGTGGATACAATCCCTTCGTGGCTCTATTAAACAATGGGTTTAGCTTATTTTCTACGAGGCTTTGCCACTCTTCGTAAATCTTATTGGGGTTAAAGCCGGGAAAGCTTGCGAGGGCAAGAACTTCTCCCGTTTGTGCGTTTAAAAGAACTACGGCACCCGCAGGGTGTCCACTTTCCCTAAAAACGTCCTCAACAATCTTCTGAAAGCGGATGTCTATGGTAAGAACGACTGAGTTTCCGCGTTTTGGCTCTTTTCTCTCCAAAACTTTAACGACCTTTCCAAGGGCGTTAACCACGATTTGTTCTTCCCCAAGCTTTCCTCTCAAGACTTCGTCAAGACTCTTTTCTATGCCGTATCTTCCTATAAGGCTATTTGGTCCCACTTCTTCTTTAAGTTTTTCCAATTCTTCTTTTGAAGGATATCCTACGTATCCAAGAACGTGGCAACAATACTCCTCGTGAGCGTAAATTCTTTTGGGAACTACCTCTACGGAAACGCCGGGCAGTTCTAAGCTGTGCCTGTGATAAATGCTTATCTCTTTTTCCGTAAGACCGCTTTTTAGAAGAATGGGTTCAAATCTTTCCAAATTTAGCTTTTCCTTTTGGAGGTCTATGTTGTACAGCTCTTTGAGTTTTGCTAAAACTTTTTCCAGTTCATCTTTGTCTAACCTGCTTGCATCCAGAATTAAAACGTATTGGGGAACGTCGTAAGCGAGCTTATTTCCGTTTCTGTCGTATATGTCTCCCCGAGGAGGGTAGAGGTATCTCTTTCTGATGTAGTTTCTCTCGGATAGCTTTCTATACTTCCTTCCCTGAAGGATTTGTAAGTTGAACAGTCCCGCCAGGACTCCTACCACCGTTCCGATAAGCGTAAGGAGCAGAAGAATAAAGCTTCTTCTTTTCATGGTGTTTTCTTTTTAAGTTTATAAAACGAAACTACGAATAAATATTCTATCAATAAAGAAGTAACAAACTTGCCCAAAGAAAACTCTATTCCGCTTTTTACGCTTAATAAGGAAAGTAAAGCAAGTTTATAAAGGAAAAGTAGAAAGGGAACAAGCAAAAGGGTTTCGTGGGATTCCTTTTTAACTATAAAAGTGATTCTTAAAAACATATAAATGTAAGTAAAAAGGACAGTGGAAAGAGTGTGTGCTCCCCAAGTACTTGACAGTGCGTCAAAGTACAATCCGAGCAAAAACGCCAAGGTTATGAGAGCCTCTTCCTTTAAACCCTTTCCGTAAAGCCATAGGGATAGTAGGGCTATGTGGGGGGAAAGTGCTAAGCTCTTGAACAGGGGTGTGAGTACTGAGACCTGAACCACTGCAAAGAAAAACACTACGAGAAAGGTCTTTAAAAGTTGCATTTCTTATTCATTCTAAATAACTTTATAAGTTAGGTGAGGATTGAGGGAGAGCTGTTTAAACTCTTTTTAGATTTGGAAAGTCTGGAGCTCTTGAGTCAAGAGGGAAGTACGCAAGAAGTTAGCTTTTTAGAAGTTCTCAATAAACTTATGGCTCAAACTCCGAGCGAAAACACTCCAAACCAAGAAGTTCTTCAAAACGAAGTAAAGCCTACTAAAGACAATCTAAAAGAAAAAGCTCAAGACACAAATCTTGGCTTTGAGAAACTACTTCCTCTCTTAATCCCTCAAAGTTTTCAACCTATTGAAACTAAAAGCGTTACTCAAGCTACTCAAGAAAAAACTCAGGTTGAATTAGACGAAAGTTTAACTAAGGACCTTCCAAAAGGAGAGCTTCCTATAACACAAAAGTTAGACTTTAAAAATCCCGTAATTAGTTTTGACAGTACAAAGTCGGAGAATTTGGAAGATTATTTTGCTTTTCCAAAGGCTAAGAAGATTTACGAGCTCGTTGATTTTCCGGAAAGTAAGACTGAGCTTTCTTTAGAGCAAATCCAAAAGTTTAAGGAAGCCGAAAGCGTTTTAAGTACAGAAAAAGGACTGACGAATAAAGAGTTTAATTCTGGAGCTCTTAAAGAATCTCCCCATAGGGCTTACGACCTACAGATATCTTCTTTACCAGAAAAGGTTAAAGAATCAGAAGTAAGAGAAAACTTTCTTCCAGTTATAAGGGAAGCCGTTTTTAAAGAAGAGGGACATCTCAAGAGGGCCTCTCTTAAGTTAGAAAACCTTAACCTTGAAGTGAGACTGATAAAAGACAGGATAGACCTTCAGTTTTTCCTACCGCAGGGCAAGGAAAATGTGCTGGGATTTTTTGATTACCTGAGGATTTCTCAGATTTTGAACTCTATGGGACTGAGAGTTGAAAGCTTTGTCGTAAACGGACAGGAGTTTAACAAAACGAAAACGAGGGATAGAGAGAAGGATAATATAAACCTAAATGAACCTAATCAGAAGGATAGGGGCTATCTTAACGCTTCTCCTTCTTTTAGCGTTGTCCTCTGAGAGTAAAAGCGGTGACGAGAACCTTGCCAAGTTTTACTACGAACTTGGTTTAAAAGCAATTGAAGCTCGCGACTTTACGGATGCCCTAATTTACTTTTCAAAAGCTTTCTCCGAAGCACCAGAGTCCATTTACGGAGAACTTGCATACCTTTATTACGGAAAGGCTTATGCGCATTATTCCTACGAGCTAAGTAGGAAGGAAGGAGTATTAGCCTCCATAGGATATCTAAACAAGTATACCTTCTACTACAAAAATCCTAAGTTTTTAACTCTCCAAAGAGAATTTGTGGGAGACGGATACCTTTTAATAGGTTGGTTTGAAGATGCAAGAAACCTTTATTCAGAGGTTTACGGAGCTCAAAAGGACATAAGGTCGCTACTGAAGTACGCTTATGCCTCTGCGCTTTTGGGAGATGCAACTGTTATAAAGATTCTAAGAGAAATTGAAAATCCTCCAAAAGAATTTCTTTACTTAAAGCTTCTGAGTCTTGGGATAGTTGAGGCACAGCTTGGAAATTTTAATGCATCCCTTGACTACTTGAAAAAAGCTCAGGAAGAAGACACCTCTCTTTCTTACGACCTTCACTTTAACTTCTATACGGGACTTTCCTATAAAAAGCTTGGAAAGATAAGGGATAGCATGTTTTACTTAGAAAGAGCTCGCAGATTAGATAAGCTTGGAGTCTATACCCACAGACTAAACTACCACCTACTAGAAGTTTACCTAAGGCTAATGGACTATAGAAGCGCTTACGAGCTTTACGGAGAAATTAAAAAAGAGCTTGCTTACAACCCCTTTTATCAGGTTGCTTACCTAAGGCTTTGGTTGTTCCCCGACTTTATGGAGAAGTACAAAGAAGAGTTTAAGCATTACTACGAGCTTGCAAGACAGCTCTTTTGGTGGAAGCTCGGAAGTCCCATAAGCCAATACGCCCTTCTTGCACTACTAAACAAAAGCCTAAAGGATAAGAAAGTAGACCAAGAAACGCAAGTTATCCTACAACTCAAAACCTTTAACAAAACAGAGTTCGTTCTTGACAACGAGCTCTTTAATTACGACGAGGAGCTAAGGAGACTAAACGAAGAACTTCAAAAGTCCAACCCCTACCTTGAAGAAGAGGTTAATTTCTTAATAGAACTTTACTCGCTAAACGAAAAGAGTTTCTTAAACGCTTTTGGAGAGGATAAGAGTTTAGAAATTCTCACAAGAGCCCTCGTTTATAAGGGAGACGAAAGAAGCTTAAAGTTTTTAGACTCTATAAGAAACGCCTCGCTGAGGGACTTTCTAAAGGCTAAATACTTATTTGCCTACGGGGATTTTAAAACTGCGGAAACACTTCTCAAGAACTCCTTAAAGGGACTTGAAGGAATAGACAACCTTGAGGCTCAGCTTCTCCTTTACTACATTCAAAAGAACCCTCAATTGGGTGATGTAGTAGAGCTTGCAAGGAAGTATAAAGAAATGGAAGGCTACTTTCCCGTAATTTATAGAGTAGCTGGAGAAATTTACTACGAAAGGGGAAACTACGAGAAAGCTAAGGAGTTTTACGAAAGGTTTTTAAACGAAAGTAAAGAGAAAGACCTCCTTTACTGGACTACGCTCGTGAAACTTGGGATAATTGCAGAAAAGAAGAAGGACGAAAATCTCCGTAATTTTGTAATCTCTCAAGGAAAGGAAGCGGAAAACCCGTGGAGAGATGTTATATTAAGTTTATGGGGGGAGTAAATGGGTTTGTTTAAGAGTGTTGAGGAGGTCAAGCCTTTCGTAGACTACGCTTGGAAGAGGCACAAAGTCCTTCTTGGAAACCTAGCAAATGCTGACACTCCCAATTACAGGAGAAGAGACTTGGTCGTTGAATTTGAAGTGCCAGAGCTCGTTCTAAAGACGACCAAAGAAAAACACATAACGAACCTAACTCCCCCCCAGCTCAAAGTCGTTGAAAGAAAAACAGGACTCGTAGGTAACGACTTGAACAACGTAAGCATAGAAGAAGAAATATCAGAACTCGTAAAGAACAAAATAGCTTACGAGGTTTACATGCGTTTTGCCACTGGTAGTTTAAATACCCTTAACAAAGTCATTAAAGGGAGAGCTGAGTGATGTTAGACCTGTTTAGCGCTTTAGACATAAGCGCTTCTGGAATGTATGCTCAGCGTATCAGAATGAACACTATAGCCTCAAATCTCGCCAATTACGAGTCCTATACTCCTGAGGGAGAACCCTTTAGGAAGCTCGTCCCCGTTTTCAGAGCAGAAGAAAATCCCCAAGACAAAACGGAGGTAAAAGTTAGAGTCATAGCCATACTTCAAATCCCAGACACTAAGCTCGTTTACGACCCAGACCACCCTTATGCTGACGAAAACGGATATGTGGAACTGCCAAACATTGAACCAGTCAAAGAGATGATTGACATGATTACCGCAGTTAGGAGCTACGAAGCTAACCTTAAAGCCTTTAGCATGACTACGGAAATCGCAAAGCTAACCTTAGAGCTATGGAAGTAAGTGGTATAAAGCATTTCTTATTGGGAAGCATTCCTCAAAAAACGGAAAAGAGAAGCGATGTTCTTCAGGACTTTAAAAACTTCATCCTTTGGGTAGATGAAGAGCAAAAGAAGTTAACCCAATTAAGAAGGCGCATCTTAGAAGGAGAGGACGTTCCCCTTCACGAAATAGTCCTTCAGGCGGAAAAGGCAAAGGTAGCCCTCAACCTACTTATAGAGGTAAGAAACAAGCTTCTTGAAGCTTTTAACGACCTTATGAGAATGCAAGTCTAATATGGAGAAGTTTAAAGCTAAGGTTTTAGAGTACTTAAACAGATTTAAAGAGCTACCTTTTCAAAAAAAGGCTCTCTTTCTAGGAATCCCTCTGTTTTTAATAGCTACTTTGCTCGCACTATTCTTTTTTCTTTCAAGGGAAAACTACACCGTTCTATATACAGGTCTTGAAAAAGAAGATCTAAACGCCATAGTCACCGAGCTTGACAAATTAGGGGTTAAATACAAGGTTTCTCCCGACGGGGGAACCGTTTACGTTCCAGAGAGTCTTGCAAGGGAGCTCAGACTTCAGCTTGCTGCCAAAGAAATACCCAAAAAAGGTATAGTGGGTTACGAGATTTTTGATAAGGGAGGTGTAGGCCTTTCGCGATTTCAGCTTCAGGTAAATTACAAGCGAGCGATTGAGGGAGAACTTGCAAGAACGATAATGAGTTTGAAGTGCGTAGAGTCTGCCCGCGTTCACATAGCACTGCCAGAAGACACGATTTTCGTAAGGGAAAAAGAGGAAGCAAAAGCCTCCGTTTTCCTTAAACTTGCTCCTGACTGTAAGCTCACTCCCGAGCAGGTTAAAGCTATAAGAAATCTCGTAGCGGGAAGTGTGGAAAACCTCCCACCTCAAAATGTAGTGGTAGTAGACGACAAGGGAAGAGACTTAACCGCCTACTTAGACGAAGAGGAAAAGGGTAAGCTTACGGAAAGCCAGATAGAGATAAAGAAGAATTTTGAGAAAGCTCTTGAAAAAAAGATACTAAGAGCCTTAGAACAAGCCCTTGGATACGGAAAGGTTAGCGTGAGCGTTTCCGCAGAGCTTGACTTTTCTAAAACTAAAAGGAAAGAAGAACTCTACGACCCAGACCTCACCGCAGTAGTTAGCGAACAAAAAAAGACGGAAAGAACTACGAGAGTAGAACCCCAAGGAATTCCGGGAACCGAGACTAACATCCCACCTCCACCTCCGATACTGGAAGCTACGGGACAAACCATTACGGAAAAAAAGGAAACTATAACCAATTACGAGGTAAGCAAGCGGGAAATCTATTACGAGGACGAAAGTATAAAGATTAAGAGAGTGAGCGTTGGAGTGCTCGTGGACAAAAGCGTAAAGATAGACCCCCAAAAGTTAGAGGAGCTAATAATCGCCTCTGCAGGACTTGACCCCCAAAGAGGGGACAGGGTAAGCGTGGTCCTGGCTGAGTTTGCAAGTGCAGAACAAAAGGAGCTTCAAGCCCTCCAAAAAATTCCTCCATACGCCTACGCAATTCTTGGAGTCGTGAGCTTAGTACTTTTAGGATTAATTACCTTCGGTATTTTAAGACTTTTAAAGAAGAGAAAGAGAGAAGAGGAAATCCTTGCGCCTGCCTACCCAACAGTCTTGTCAGTAGAGGAAAAGAAAAAGAGTTCTTACGAAGAGTTCTTAGAGCTCGTTCAGAAGGAACCCAAAAAGGCAGCGATAGTTATAAGAAACTGGCTAAAAGAGGGTTAAACGCTTACCAGCTTAAGGTCTTCTACCTCCACGGGATAGTTTAAGCTAAAACAAGCATCGCAGAAATCTTCCCAATTTCCAACCACCTTCCTTAGACCCTCTAAGGAAAGATACCTTAGGGAATCTGCTCCAATAAACTTTCCTATTTCTTCCAAGGACATTCTGTTGGCTATGAGCTCCTCTTTCGTGGGCGTATCTATTCCGTAGTAGCAAGGACCAAACACGGGAGGAGAGGCTATCCTTAAGTGAACCTCTTTTGCTCCTGCTCTTCTTAGCATGGCGATAATCCGTTTTGAGGTAGTTCCTCTAACGAGACTGTCGTCAATTACCACTACTCTTTTCCCCTCTAAGACCGCTCTGTTGGGAGAGAGCTTCATAAGGACTCTTAAGTTCCTTAGCTCCTGCGTTGGTTCTATGAAACTCCTTCCCACGTAGTGATTTCTAATAAGTCCGTAGTCAAAGGGAATACCCTTTTCTTCTGCATAACCGAGTGCTGGAACTACTCCAGAATCAGGAACGGGAATAACTATGTCCGCTTCCAAGTTGTCCTCGCGAGCAAGCTGTCTTCCCATCTCCTTGCGAACGGCGTAAACCCAATTCCCAAATATGTAACTGTCTGGTCTTGCAAAGTATACGAACTCAAATACGCACATAGCCTTTTTTGGAGATGTAAAAGCTCTGTAGCTCCTAATTCCCTTTTTATCAACTACGAACACCTCACCCGGATAAATCTCTCTCCAGAACTCCGCTTCTACTATTTCAAAGGCACAGCTCTCTGAGGCAAAAAGAATTGTATTTCCTTTCCTGCCAACGCAAAGAGGGCGAAAACCGTAAGGGTCTCTAATTGCGATGAGTTTATCCCCTACCATGTAAAGAAGGCTGTAGGCTCCTTTGACTCTCCTAAGAACGTGAAAAATGTATGGAAGTATTTCTCTGTCTTCTGGATGAAGGTTTATCCCTTCAGGAACGAAGGTGTCTTCTCCAAGGAGTGAAAGGAAGAGCTCCGAGTCTGAGTTGTATTCAAACTTTACGCCCTTTGCTTCAAGCTCCTTTCTAAGGGATAAGAAGTTTACTAAATTCCCGTTGTGAACGACCGCAACCTTTCCAATAGGAGTTTCCTTAACTATGGGCTGGGCGTTTGCTCCTCCCGAGCTTCCTGAGGTAGAGTATCGCACGTGAGCTATGGCCATTTCTCCTTTTAAACTCTCAATGTCCTCCCGCTTTATAGCCTCTAAGACCCTTCCCGCTTTCTTTACGGTAAATATTTCCTTTCCATCACTGGAGCTTATCCCTACGCTTTCCTGACCCCTGTGTTGGAGGGAGTATATGAGAAGGTAGGCGTATGTAGAGGCATACGGAGATTTGTAAACACCTGCAATTCCACACATTACACTATAATAATAATTCCTTTATGGCTCGTTTATGCATAGCGTTAGACTTAGAGTGGGAAAGAGCACTAAAGATTGTTAGGGACTTATACGGCTTTTTTGAAAGTTATCCCCTAATAATGAAAATTGGGCATCGCGTATACCTTGAGAGGGGAGGGGATGCGGTAAGGGAGCTAAAAGAACGCTTTTCTTACGAGGTGTTCTTAGACTTAAAGCTCCACGACATTCCCTCCGTAGTTGGCAAGGCGGTAGAAGTGATTAACGAGCTTGGAGCTGACTACACCACTATTCACCTCCTTGGCGGAGAAAGGATGATTGAGGAAGCGGTTAAGAAAAAAGGAAGAGTAAAGCTCCTTGGGGTCAGCGTTTTGACCTCCCACGGGGAAGAGTATAAAGATTATTTAAAGACTGGTTTTAAAACCTTAAGAGACTTGGTCTTGCACCTTGCAAAGACGGGAATAGAAAAGGGAATAGAGGGAGTGGTTTGCTCCGGAGAAGAGGTGGAGTTTCTTAAAAAAAGTATTGACAGAGACTTCTTAGCGGTAGTTCCCGGCATAAGGATAGAGAAAGAAAAAAGTCAAGACCAAAGGAGGGTTTTAACCCCTGCGGAAGCTGTAAAGAGGGGAGCGGACATAATCGTAATAGGAAGGGAGATAACCGAGAGTAAGAACCCCGTTTATGTGGTTGAGCGTGCGCTAAAGCTGATGGGAGAAATTTAAAGCAAAGATATAACAATACTTAAGATGTTAGAGAAGATAAAGGAGCTTTTCAGAAGGGAGAATTTAAGTCTTTCAGAGGAGCAAGCTCGGAAGTTTGAGGTTTACTTACGAGAGCTTTTAAGGTGGAACAGGGTTCACAACCTTACCGCCATAAAAGAGCCAGAAGAAATAATAAAGAGACACTTCGTTGAGAGCGTAAGTCTTATTAGGTGTTTTGAGGAAGCTAACTTAGATTGGAAGGGAAAGGAGTTTGCGGACATTGGGACGGGAGCGGGCTTTCCCGGAGTTCCTCTAAAAATTTACCTTGGAGATGTAAGGCTTTTTCTGGTAGAGGCATCTTCTAAGAAGTGCTCCTTTTTGGAATACTTAAAGGTTAAGTTAAACGAGGAATACGAAGTTTTGTGTGAAAGGGCGGAAAACCTAAGCAGGAGTTTTGACGTAGTCCTTTCAAGAGCCTTGGGAGAGTTTGAAGAGGTCTACGAGCTCTTAGAAAGCCTATCAAGGGGATACATATTCGTAATGAAGGGCAAGGATATAAAAAGAGAGTGGATAGAAGAATTAGGATACAACTTGTGCGAGCTTAAGCTTAGTTTCATACCAAGAACTTATGTCCTTTGGAAGGCAAAAGGTTAAAATGTTTTCTACGATGACGAGTTCCTTACTGGGGAGCCTAAAAAAGGGAGAACGATACGAGATTTATACTAAGGTAAAAGAAGTGCCGGTGAAAACTATACTACAGCTAAACTGGATAGACAAATCTACGGGGCTCGTTGGGTTTGATTGGGGAAACTGCACGAGAAAGGGAGCCTTTCAGCCAGGTAGTAATGCTTACATAAAGCTCTCAGAGGAGACTTTTTTGAAGTCTAAAGTAATTAGCAACAAACAAGAGCTCGTTCTTGAACCAACAGAAGAGTGCGAAAAACCGGAATTTTTAAAAAGGAGGGCGGTTAGAGTAGAGGTAGACCCGTTAAATCCTGTAAAGGTTAAACTCAAAGTTGGAGATAAAGAATATCAAACGGAGGCTAAGGACATAAGCGAAACCGGAGTTGGTATTGTAGTAAGAAGGGACACCCAAGAGGGTCAGGAGATTTTAAATCTTTTGGAAAAGAAGGAAAATGAGCTAATAGATTTAGACCTTGAGCTTCCAAAGTACGGACATGTTCATTCAAAGGGAAGGGTAGGGAATAAGGAGATACACGACAACGAGGTTTACATTCGCTTTGGGTTTGAGCTTGACATGACAGAGGAACACAAGGCAAAAGTGAGAAGGTATGTCCTTGAACGCCAACAGGAGATTATTAAGTCCTTGAGCCTACTATGAAGCTTTATCTTAAGTTAGCAACGAGGTATCTTTTCTCTGTAAAGGGTAGCACGCTTATAATTACAATCGTAGCCTTTCTTGGCGTTTTCCTAAGCGTTAGCGCTATAATACTAACCCTTGGAATATTTTCTGGCTTTCAGGACGAGCTCAAAAACAAAATTCTTTCAAAATCCCCTCACGTAGTTATAACCCTGTATTCTGACGAAGAAGAGGAGAAAATTCATAAAGCCTTAGAGAAGTTCAAAGGGGAAACGGACTTTTTCGTTTCCTACAAGCTTTACAATGCTCTTGCTTCAAAGGAGGGAGTCATTACGAGTATAAGCGTAAAGGCAACTGACTTTCAAAATTCCGACTTTCAAAAATACATAAAAAACCAGCTTATAAGCGGTGAGGTAAAAGACTCCGTAATAGGTCAAGGTATTTCAGAGATTCTAAAGACTTACCCCGATGAGGAGATAACCTTAGTTTCCCTCTTTGGTATAAGAACGCCAACGGGCATTATTCCCAAGACTACTAAAGTCAAAGTAGGGGGAGTCTTCTACACTGGAACTTACGACCGGGATTACTTCATCGTCTATTGGGACATAAAAGAAGCTGAAGAGTTCTTTAATAGAGACATTGGAACGAACATAACGGAGGTTTACCTAAGAAACCCTTACAAAGCAGATGAATTTAAAGAAAAACTACAAAAGGAGCTTGGAGAGTTTTTCGTGATTCGTTCGTGGATTGACCTCAATAAACCCCTTTTTAACGCTCTGGAACTTGAAAAGCTCGGACTCTTTTTCATACTGCTTTTGATGGTGCTCGTGGCTTCTTTTAACATAACGAGCTTGCTATTCGTAAAGGCAAAGGAAAAGGTCAGAGACATAGCTATCTTAAAGACCTTTGGTATGAAAAGCAAAGGAGTATTAGTCGTTTTTCTAATGGTAGGGCTCTCCATAGGATTAGTCGGAGGAATTATGGGTGTGCTTAACGCCTACTTTCTTGCTTTTTTAATAAACAAGTACAAGCTCATTAGGGTTTCGGAAGAGGTTTACATGATGAGCTACATCCCAGTTCACATAAAGCTAAAGGACGTTTTACTTACCTTCGGTGGAACGATAATTCTTTCCTTTTTATCCTCAATTGTTCCAGCACTTCACGCTTCCCGAGAAAGGGTCATTGAGGTCTTAAGAAGGGAATAAGTTTTTGTTATAATACGAAAACGGAGGCGAAAAATGGACATAGGCGTCATTCCAAACCTATCGCTTGTGATACAACTCGTAATATTCCTTATCTTTCTATTTATAATAAGCAACATCTATGTAAAGCCCTACACCCAAGTGATTGAAGCAAGAGAAGAGCTCATTAACAAAAACCTCAGCGAAGCCAAAAAGCTGAGAGAAGAGGCAAGTAAGTACCTAAGCGAAGCAAAGGAAATACTTGAAAAGGCAAAACTTGAGACAAACCAAATAATTGAGGAAGCAAGAAAGGAAGCGGAAGCACAGGCTCGCCAGCTTATAGAAAAGACCGAAAAGGAAACCGAGGAAGAAATAAGAAAAGCCGTTGAAGAAATTAGAAAGTCCCTTGAAGAAGAAAAGAAAAAGCTTGAAGGGGCCGTTAGAGAAATTGCCCAAGAAATCGTTAAGAAAATCCTTAGAGAGGCGGCGTGATGAGGCATTTAGCACTACTGTTAATTGTAGGAATTAGCTTTGGTGCGGAAGGCGGACCCATTGACCACTCCTTTGGAGCCGTGCTGTGGAAAGGTTTAAACATTCTGGCATTTCTGGGAATCGTTTATTACTTTGGTAGAAAACCGATAAGCGAAGCTTTCAACAGGTTCTACAGCTCAATAATCCAGAGCCTTACGGACTCAGAAAAAGAGCTTCTTTCGGCAAGAGAAGAACTTCTTAAGGCAAAAGAGGAGCTTGAAGAGGCAAAGAGAAGGGCAGAAGAATCCGTAGCCTTTGCTAAGGAAACCGCGGAAAGTGAAAAGAAAAAGATACTAAGGCACGCAGAAGAAGTAGCCCAAAGAATAAGGGAAAAGGCAAGGGAAAGCGTAGAGATTGAGCTAAACAGAGCAAAGAAAGAGCTCGCCCTTTACGGAATTCAGAAGGCTGAAGAGATAGCCGTGGAAATACTAAAGCAAGAGTTTTCTAAGAAAGAGATTCAGGAAAAATACATAGAGGCTCAACTAAAGGTTCTGGAGGGAAAGAATGCTTAAGAAGAAGGAACTCGCAAGAAAAGTGGTAAGGCTCCTCGTAAAGAAGCTCCCAAAGGAAAAGGAAACGATACTAAAGACGGGAGAGTTCTTAAACACCCTAACAATTCTCTACAAACAAGACAAACTAACGAGAAACTTCTTTCTCTCTCCTCAAGTAGGTAGAGAAGCGAAAGTAAAAGCCTTAGAAGAACTCGCTAAAAATTACGAACTGCCCAAAGAAGTCTTAGAGGTTCTCGTCTATCTTATTGACATAAACGCTATCTCGCTCGTCCCTGAAATAAAAAGGCTCTACGACATAGAGCTTGAAAAACTTATGAAAATGCTCAAAGGCGAGCTCGTTCTTCCCACAGCGCTTGACAAAGAAGTCGTTGAAAGGATTAAGGAAGCGGTTAAGAAAGTTCTCAATAGGGATGTAGAGGTAGAGGTTATTGAGGACCCTTCGTTGATAGGTGGTTTTGTATTCAAAACTCAGGCTTTCGTGATAGACGCTTCTGTAAAAACCCAGCTTGAAAAACTTGCTCGCGTAGGAGGAGTGTGATGGCTGTAGAAAGAACCCTAATAATCGTAAAACCAGATGCTATGGAAAAGGGAGCCCTTGGAAAGATTTTAGACAGGTTCATTGAGGAAGGCTTTAAGATTGTAGCCCTAAAGATGTTTCGCTTTACCCCCGAAAAGGCGGGAGAGTTTTACTACGTTCACAGGGAAAGGCCCTTTTATCAGGAGCTCGTTGAGTTTATGAGCTCTGGGCCCGTGGTTGCGGCGGTATTGGAAGGAGAGGATGCAATTAAGAGGGTCAGAGAAATTATAGGACCTACGGACAGCGAAGAGGCAAGGAAGGTAGCACCAAACTCTATCAGAGCCCTGTTTGGAACTGACAAGGGAAAGAACGCTATTCACGCCTCAGACAGCCCAGAAAGCGCTAAATACGAAATCTACTTTATTTTTTCTGGCTTAGAAATCGTTTAATTTCCTCGGAGGTTATAACATGCCTCTCTACGACCCCTTTTCTTACATCTTTAGCCTTCTTTGGTTTTTGTTCTTTTTATTCCTCGTCTTGTCTCCCGTATATAGGCGTATGGCTCTTATTAAAGCGAGGGAGGAGGTTATAAGGAGGCTTGAGGAAAAAAGAAAGAGCCGCGTAATTACGATGATTCACAGGCAAGAGCATATCGGACTTTTTGGAATACCCTTATTTAGGTTCATAACCATTGAGGACAGCGAGAGAGTTTTAAGAGCTATAAGGATGACTCCCGACGACATGCCAATAGACTTAATCATTCACACGCCCGGCGGGCTTGCCCTTGCTGCAACCCAAATAGCTAACGCCCTCGTAAAGCACAAAGCACCAGTTAGAGTAATAGTCCCCCACTATGCTATGTCTGGGGGAACGCTTATAGCCCTTGCTGCGGACGAGATTATTATGGACGAGAATGCGGTTTTGGGACCCGTAGACCCTCAAATAGGAAACCTGCCCGCCGCATCTATCCTAAGGGTTCTTGAAAAGAAAGAACCAAAAGACATAGACGACCAAACCCTTATACTTGCAGATGTTGCCCAAAAGGCTATAAAGCAGATGGTTGATTACCTCGTTGAACTTCTCACTAAAAACGGAATGGAAGAGGAAAAGGCTAAAAAGATAGCGGAAGAACTCGCTACAGGAAAGTATACCCACGACTATCCCCTTACCGCTGAGCACCTCAAAAAACTCGGACTTCCCGTTAATACCAACGTTCCTGAAGAGGTTTACGAGCTTATGGAGCTATACGAACAGCCGATGGGCTCACAAATTCCCTCCGTTCAATACATTCCCGTTCCCTACAGGTCTCCTCACCAGCACAATAGCGCCAAAGCTCAATGATAGGAGTGGACATAGTAAAAAACTCTCGCATAGAACGGGCTATTGCCCGTTTTGGCTCTAAATTTCTAAGTCGCATTTATACCCAAAGGGAGCTTGACTATTGCTTTTCTCAGAAAAACCACATTCCGTGTCTTGCAGCACGCTGGGCTTGTAAAGAGGCGGTCCTAAAGGCTTTTTATATAGAGTTTGGTATTCTCCTTCGCTTTAAAGAGATTGAAGTTCTTGGAAACAGCGGACTTCCCGCAAAAGTGATAGTTCACAGAAGAGAAGCAGAAGAAATACTAAAAGAATACGAGGTCCTCGTCTCCCTTTCCCACGAAGAAGATTACTCAGTAGCAGTTGCCCTTATAAGGAAGATAAGAAAGTCTGATTGACCTTTGAGTTTTTGCGAAAGAATTATCATATTGACGCTCCTAAATACGGGAAGGCCTGACCCAAGCAGGGTAAGGCAAGTTACTGCAAAAATTTCCATGAGCTGTTATACCTGCCACAACGTTCACTACATTCCAGCAAAAATAAAGAAAGTGTTTGTCTTGCCATGCTCCCCATCAGGTTGACCCAGAGCAAAAGCCCCTTTTGAGGGTAGAGAGGAGGCACGAGGGAATAAACTGCGTTTCCTGCCACTTTAAGGAAGGAACAAAAGCCATGCACGGACCCTACAAGGTTTGGTCTCCACCCCATCCTTCTAAGGAAGACAAAAACTACACGAAGTCCGAAATGTGTGCGGGATGCCATAGGGAGACTTACAAGGAATGGAAAATCGCTCGCGTAGAAACCACCTGTCAGCAGTGCCACATGAAGGTAAAAGACGTAACCTGGATAATGGACAAGTTCCCCTTCTTCTTATTCCACACGAGAAAAGCCCTTCACGACCACTCTTTTTCCGCAGGAATAGCTAAGAAGGAGGATTTAAAGGTCTTTTTAACCAACGGTAGCTTAAAAATCGTAAACGTAGGAATTCCCCACAACTTGCCTACCGCAGACCAAGGAAATCCCAAGCTCTACGTAGTTGCGGAAGTTTATTACAAAAACGGAAGTAAAGAGACTATCAGTAGGGTTCTTTCTCCACAAACGAACAGCGCTTTGAGGTATTTAGAACCTTACTACATAAGTATTCCTAACTACGAAGAAATTGATAAAGTGGTGCTAAGGGTCTTTAGGCGCTTAGCGTGGAAAGAAGAGAGGGAACTAATTCTCGTAGACGAGTTAAGACCTGTCAAAATAGAAACTGAAGTAGAACCTGAGGACTCTTAGAAAGTTTTCCTTTTCTTTTATAAAATATTTTCCATGGCGGTGGAAATAGACATTAATAGAATCCAAAAGGACATGTTTATTGAGTATAAGGGTGAGCCTTATAGGGTTCTTGACTACGAACACGTAAAGCCCGGAAAGGGACAAGCCTTCGTTAGGGTAAAGGCTAAAAACATGCTAACGGGAAACGTAACGGAAATTACCTACAAGGCTTCTGACAGAATTACGGTTGCAGACTTTGAACAGGTTTACGCAACCTATTCTTACAACGACGGAGAGAACTACTTCTTTATGAATACCCAAACTTACGACATGCTTACGATTCCAAAAGAACAAATAGAAGAGGAAATTAAGTTTTTAAAAGAGGGAATGGAGGTTATAGTTTTCCTATACAAGGGTCAGCCAATAGGAATAGAGCTTCCCAAACACGTGGAGCTAAAGGTAGTAGAAACCGAGCCCGCTTTTAAAGGAGACACTCAAGCTGGTGGAACCAAACCCGCAAAACTTGAAACGGGAGCGGTTATCCAAGTTCCCTTCTTCGTAAAAGAGGGAGACATAGTTAAGGTAGATACGAGAACGGGAACTTACATAGAGAGAGTGAAAGAATGATGGACAAGGAGTTTATTAAAGAAATAATAAACTTAGTTAAGAATTCCAACATAAAGAGCTTGAAAATAGAACACGGAGACCTAAAGATACATATAGAAACCCACAAGGAGCTTTCACCTGCCCAATTAGAGCAAACGCCTAAGCAAATGCCCGAGAAAAAGGAAGAATACAAACACCTTGAGATACTTCCACCTTCTGAAGAGGTGCAGCAAGAGGAGAAGAAGTATCACGTTATTAAGAGTCCTTTGGTGGGGACTTTTTACCGCTCTCCCGCACCCGGAGCCCCGCCTTTCGTAGAGGTTGGAGACATAGTCTCTCCCGGACAGGTTTTGTGTATTATTGAAGCACTTAAGGTTATGAACGAGATAGAAAGCGACGTAAGAGGAAGGATTGAAAAAATCTTAGTAGAAAACGGAGAGACAGTAGAATACGGCCAGCCGTTGTTCTTAATAGATACGAATGTATAAAGAAAAGAAGGAAGGGAGCTCAGTAAGCTATTAGTCTCGTGTGTATTAGCTGTGTTCCTGGGGAAATGTCGTCCATAATACAATATACCCTTCTAAAGTACCAGAAATTATCGTACAGTTTATCAAGAACCGTTTTATTGAATTCCAAAGTAAAACCGGCACCAATGTTTATGTGTAAAGTTTCATTTGGTGGGAAATTTCTAACTAAAAAGCCTAAGTATCGCTGGTTGATTTGGCCGACATAACCGTAATAAAGTAGATAAGTGATGTCTTCTCCAACGAACGCCCCGACAATGTAGATAGTACCGTTAGGGTAATCAAATCTAACGGTTGAGTTATTAGAGATTATTAATGAGGGTTTGTATTGACCAGTATTAATGTCATATCCCGCATAAAATCTATTTCCACTACCAAACCAACCGCAGGCAGCTGGATTATTAATGCAAGCATCTAACGAACTTCTTCCACTGCGAGAGCAACTGGGACAAGCGTATGCGTAAACGTAAATAAGACTGTCGTAAATATTAACGGTTGAATTGTCATTAAACCTAATGTGCCTTGCAAAAACATACGATTTATCAAGTGTGATATTACCGCTAGTACGGATGTTTCCGTTAGCATTGGTAACGCTGTTGGTAGCATTTATATTACTGAAGCCTAAAATTATAGTACTATCTCGTATAGTTCTATTTGCTGCTACAGTAAGATTTTGGTCGTCTATTACTATCCTTGCATTTCTTATATCACTTTCAATAGATACCGGTCTATTTGAATACAGCGTAAAACCTTGATAGGATATTTGGGATGTTATCCTAACCGAACTAATATCTCTATCTAAGGCATAAATGTTTAGATATCTATTAACTACTCCTGTTATTATCACATTCGCACTTGAGGGAATGTCTATAGATATATTCGTACATCCCGCCAAGTTTGAAGAGGATACATCTACAACATATGCATTATTCTGCCAAGTACCCCCTGTTACACAAGCACCACCTGGCGGCAAACCAGAAAAGTTTACCCTTGGAATTCCCCATTGATTGTCAAAGTACAAATCTTGCCTACGGTTTGAAGGATTTATACCGTATTCCCTTTCAAAAATTTGTAACAATCCTTCGTCACATTTACTGTCTTTTTTGTTATTAAAGCAATTAACGTTAAAAAATAGGGGTATTAAATCTTTGAATTTAACATAAGTCAAAATCGCCTCTGCTCCCGTAGTCCCCCCGTAGACTCCAGCTCCTCCGCTGTCTTGAGTGCAAGCTTTTGGAGGAATAGCACTACTAACCTTTCCAGAGGTTATAAACGCTGGAACGTAACACACTGGTCTTACTGTATTATCACAGCCAGAGAGTCTTACTCCTGAGCCTAATTGAGCGTCAACATTTCCTCTTACCGTATACAACCCAGCCCCGTAGTAAGCTTGGAGTATTCCTGCTTTTACAACCCTTGCATTACGAAAGCTTCCCTCAGAACGGATGAAGCATATTCTACCGCTTCTTCTGATATTAACTTCGTATTCCGCATTTACGTCTCCGATTTTTCCATTAAAAGTATCAGAAGCATCGCAAAAACCAGTTGTTCTTATCCTTTGCATGGCTTCCAGCATTCCCGCATTTGCCGCTTTTTCTGCCCAAAAGTAAGCATCCTCAGCCCGAGAAGTAGCAGCATTTAGGTTTGCAATAATTAATCCAGCAATTCCAAGAAGGGTTATAAAGCCACTAAGTATGATTACATTTGGAAGAGAAAAACCCCTACGCAACATAGCTATTACCTCCCGTAAACTCTCTCAAGCGTAAAGGTCTTATCACCTTCCTTATACTTAACGCTAACCTTTACGGCGTTTCCCATATTTACTACATGGAACTCTTCTACGGGGAAAAGGGGTTGCCTTATAGTGTCTCTTTGGCAGTAGTTTTTTGCAACATCTTCAATTTCCATGTATAGCCATTGTCTGTTGTTATCTCTCTGATTGGGCTGGCAAAATAGGTGTACCCTGTGGGGAACTCTGAGTAGTAAGTCCCCTATTTCTAATCTAAAAGTATTTGAACCCTGATACAGACCGTTTAATACATCTGTATTTCTATCCATTTGTGCATTACTCGTTCCAGATACGTCTATACAATCGGCACCTTCTTTGCTCAAGTTCCTAATTCTTACTATTAAAGGAGCCCCAGAATCAGAACGCATCCAGAGTCCCCCTCTTTTTATGTGATAACAATTTACTTGGGGACTTTCGTATAACCTACAGCTCATTACGGCAACTTTGCTTGGACTGACCAACCTATCAACAAAGCCAAGTCCGTAAAGATTTGCGTAAAACCAAACCTCGTCACAGGGGTTCCTTTGCCTTATTGTTATACACAAGGAGCTATCGGGTGGATATTTAAAATTGCCAGGGTCTCCACAGGACATTACTTGAGTGCATCTGTTGGCATCCGCACAAGGGGTTGAGGTTCCCCACCTTTGGAACAGCCACTCTAACTGCATAGCCCCAACCCTTGCACTTTCCTTTAGGTCACTTACAGTCTTAGTGGTGGTAAATACGCGGGAGCTGGTAAGAAGTAAAGAAGCCATTATCCCTATTATCAGACCGCTTATCGCTATGGCTACGAGCAGTTCCACAACAGTAAATCCCCTCCTCAAGCCACTTCCTCCTTAGAAGTTACAAATTTTGTCTTGGGTCTTGTAAGTATAATTTCCATACTGGGCAGTAGCTGTTATATCCGTGCACCCGTTAGGTGGTGGCACACTACCGGTAATGCTTACCTGTATGTCCATGTTTTGGCACTTGAATGTAAGATTATTGCCAGTACTCGTAGGATTAGCTCTTTTATACTCAATTGCGGATTGGGCAGCCTCTCGTAAGCAAGAATGAATTGTGTCTTTTCTCACCAAAATAGGGAAAAGCGTTAGGGAGTTTAGTATAAACATAACCACGAAAGTTAGTATCATTAAAGAAATTAGAGCCTCCATAAGAGAAAAGCCCTTACTTAGCAAGGTCCGCATTGTCCGTCACCTTTTTCAATTCTTATACTTCCAAATTGGCCTACGCAAACCTTAAAGTATCTTTTTCTTTCTTTATCTATACACACCCTTCCAACTCCCATCCCAGACATACCTTCTTGAGCATCGTCGTAAGCCAAACCCCTTGGGTCAAAGCGAAATTCGTCTCCGTCAAGGTTTATAAAGTTTTCTTCAATTCTTAATTCCGTAAGAACGCACGGATAGTTATTTCCACTACAGCGAGTGGTTACATTACAGCGAATAATTCTATTAGTTCCCAAGTTTACTATTCTTATACTTTTTTGATTAGTGTCAGGGCATACTGCTACGTTCGTGGATAGTTCCATAGCCCTTACCTTAGCAAGCCTTACGAGATTTTCAATAGTGTAAGTGTATTCGTTGAACTTGTAAGTTCTGTAAAGGTCAGGTAGATATATTATGCCCACCGTAGCTACTATAACTATTATTGTCGAAACTACGAGTAGCTCTACTATCGTAAAACCTCTAAACCTCACTTAAACTCCCCCTTAAATTTTAAATTTATTCCTCAAGGTTAATAATTTCATCTCGCACTCAAAAAGAAACTCCAAGGCTTCGGTGTGTATGAGGGCTTCTTTCATAGTTCTTCCCCAAGTATAAAGTCCGTGCCCTTGAATAAGAAAACCGTAACCTTCTTTTGAATTTTTAAAGTAATCTTCTACCTTTTTCGCTAATCTTGGAATGTTTTGGTCGTTTTCAAATATTGGGATAGTTATTTTAGTTTCGTGGGTGTGAATACCTGGAAAGGCTTTTAAAAGCTCGTAATCTTCCAATTCAACTTTTTCTTTAAGAATGAGAGAGATTACCGTAGCGTTTGGAGAGTGGGTATGAACTATTGCTCCAACTTCTGGAAAGAGCTTATAAATCGTCGTGTGGAGTAAGGTTTCTGCGGAAGGCTTACCACCACCAATTGGATTTCCTTCGTAATCTATAAGGAGAATGTCTTCGGGTTTTAACTCTCCTTTATGCTTTCCTGACGAGGTTATCGCTATAAACTCTTCGCTTACTCTTGCGGAGATGTTTCCACTCGTTGCAGGAACCCAGCCCCTCTCGTGAAGGAATTTCCCTGCGTATATGATTTCTTCCACCTTTTCGGAAAACTTCTTTAGAAGTTCCAAACTTTCTTTCATAAGAGAATATTCTAAGTTGTTATACTTTTGAGCCTTCCGTTTTCAAACTCTAATATCTTATTGCAGAAAACTAAATTACTCTCCCTGTGGGCAACTACGAACACAGTCTTATTCCTAAAAAAGGTAAATAAATTCCTTAAAACCTCTTCTTCCGTTATCGGGTCCAAGGCGGAGGTTGCTTCGTCCAGAATAATTATTTCGGGATTTTTCAAGAATATACGGGCTAGGGCAAGGCGCTGTTTTTCCCCTCCCGAAAGGTTTATTCCCCTCTCCTCTACAGGATAATCAAGACCCTGTGGCGAATTTAAAACAAAATCACACTTTGCAAGCCTAAGGGCTTGTATCATCTCTTCGTCGGTAGCGTCTTCTTTTGCTATCAGGAGATTATCCCTCACCGTTCCTTTAAAAAGGAATACCTCCTGCGTAGAAAAGCCTATTTTCCTTCGCAAACTACTTAAGGAAAACTCCCTTAGCTCAATTCCGTCAATAAATACGCTCCCTTCGTAGTCTATTAGCCTTGGAAGAATCCTAATAAAGGTGCTTTTTCCACTTCCAGTGTGCCCCCTTATTCCTACTTTGTCCCCCCTTTTCACCGTAAAGCTTATTCCTGTAAGGATTTCTTTACCGTTTATCTTAACGCTTATGTCCTTAAAAACTATTTCGTTCGTAATTCCTTGAAATTCTTTTTCCCCTTCTCTTTCCTTTGGAAGTTCTAATAAGGTAAAAATCCTGTCAAAAAGCGGAGCAGTTCCCTTTAGGTTCATAACAGCTTTTTGGACTTCCATTATTGGCTTTTGAATCATAAACAGCGCAGTAAGGAAGGACACGAAATCCCCCGGAGATAAGTCTCCCCTCAAAATCCTCACGCTCCCAGCAAGTAAAAGCAAAGAAACCACTACATAGCCAAACAGATAATTAATAACGGAGTTTCCAATAATGTAAAAGTTTATTTTTACTGAAGAGTGGAAGAACTTCTCTGAAAATTTTTTAAAATACACAATAAATTTGTTTTCAGAGATGTATAGTTTTATGTTCTCTATTCCCCTTAGGCTTTCGCCGAGTATCTCCGTAAGAAGGGAGACGTTTTCCCTCTGCCGTTTTAAATACTTCTTCTTTTTTTCGGAAAAGTACTTCGTAAAAAAGTACATTAATGGAAATGATAGAAGAATAAACAGGGTTAAAACCCAGTCTCGGTAAACGAGGACTCCAAATAGCGCCAAGGCTACGAAGGGCTCTCTTACGAGCTTTGGAACGTATTCACTAAAGACCTGTTTAAAGCTCTCAAGGTCGCTCACTATACGGCTAATTAGGTCTCCTGAAGAAGTTTTGAGAAAAAAATTAAAGGGAGTGTATAAGAGTTTCTCGTAGATTTCTTCTCTTAGCTCCTTTATAACCTTTTCGGATACGTAAACCACGCTAAAGGTTGCAAGAAAGTATCCAATCTGCATAAGCGTAGCGAAGAGAATAAACTCAAGGGTTATAATAAAAAGTTCCCCTTGGTCTTTTAGGATAAAAACATTGTCAACCACCCGTTTAACGAGAAGGGTTATAAAAGTAGTTCCTACGGATTGTAAAACGGAACCAAGTAAAGATAAAAGCAGAAAGGGAGCGTAAGGTTTTATCAAGAGAAGAACCTTTTTCCAAGCGCTCATCAGCTCGGGTTGTCTTCTCTGAGGTATTCTCTGGAAAGCTCTTCTGAAAAGTCAAGAACTCTTAAAACTTCCCTATAGGGACTGAGTTCAAGCTCCATTTCCCTTTCAAATTCCTCTTTACCCAATCTTTCCACAGCTCTGTCCGAGATTTCAACGAATAGGTCCACAAGCTGTTTTTCCTCCTTCTTCGTCAAAGCCCTCGTTACGGAGATGTCGTTTTCCTTTATGTAAAGGAATGGAATGTGAGCGATAGCTTTATAAAGGGCGTTTAACTCCTCAGTTAGATTCCAGCGCACGAGAATGTTTTTTAGTTTATTCAGTAGAAACAAATAAAAGGCATAACCTACGTTGTTAGAGTAAATGTTTCTGTAAAGAAACACGAAGTTAGGAATAGGAAAGGTTACTTTAAAGTTCTCTACCCACTTGTTTGTTCTTTTTGCAGAAAGAATCCTACCTTCTTTAAAAATAAATACGTAGTGCTCCTTTCCGTGAACTACCTTTAAGACTGCCTCTTCCTTGTGGGATATTAGCGTTATAAAAAGCTTTCCAAGGGAGAGATACTTGTCTTCGGAAGCTATACTTGGTCTCCCTACATATATTTGAGCGAAAGTTTCTACAAATTCTTCCTTGAGACGAACTATGCTCACAGAAGCACTACCAATAGGGCCCAAAAGGGCATCAAATACTTTGGGTTCAATTGGAGATACCGCAAAAACTTTTCCTTCTTTAAAGAAAAGGTAGATTAAATTATCTCCTTCACCTATCTCAACGTAACCACTAAAATTGACCCTTTTTAATCCTTCTATAAGTTTCGTTACGTTGATGCGCGATGCGTCTACTGCGTCCAAAATGTAGTCAAAGCCTATCTCTTCTACATTTCCAGCACGCTTTATTTCCTTTACCCAAAGAGCTCCACGCTCAAACAAATCCTTCAGCTTTCTCAGTTCCTCTATAGGGTCGTCCGAGTTAGCTAAAATCTCACCAAAGAGCTTTCCGTCGTATTCTGGATTAGTTTCAGAACTCAACCTCACATTCGTAGTAATTATGTAAGGAATTACTTCTTCTATTTCCTTTCTGAGTATCGTTGCCTGTATGACAACGCTTTCCACATCTACGTCAATCTCAATAAAGTTCTCTACAGCAGTGTTATCTTCTAAGGAGAAATATCCTTCCGCTTCGTAAAGCATCTCGGATATCACGAAAATCAGAAGACTTAAAGGATTTTTAGAACTACTAATATCGTAATTGGTATAAAAACCTTTTATCCTTCCGTTTTCTACCTTGAGTGCCAAGAAGGTCGTTTTACTCAGAATGCTAAGATAACCCCGTTTGTTTATAGGTATTGTTGAAAGGACCTCTATTAAGTCCTGAGAACTCGCTATGCTCCCACTAATCATCTGAACAACTTCCCAAAGTAAGCGATTATTTCATTTATTATAAGGTTTAAAGTCTCCTCAACTCCTTTGTTTTTTATAGCTATCGCTTCGGTAAAGGGTCTATTTATAATGTTAACTTCCCTATTTAGCTCTTCCAATGGAATAGCATTTTCAAGGTCTCTTTTGTTGTATTGAAAAACGATAGGAATTTCGCTTATGTCTTTTCCGTAAAGTTTTAAGTCGTCGGATAACATTTCTAAAAAGCGCTTGTTTTCCTGAAGTCTGTCTTGTGCAGAATCAACGACATAAACCACCCCGTCTGCACCCCTCATTACCATCTTTCTGATTTCTGAGTAGATGTCCTGCCCCGGAATTGTATAAATAATAAAAGTAGCTTTAAACCCTTTTACTTCTCTTTCTTCCTTTGTCATGTCAAAAACGAGCGTTCTTTCGGTCCTCGTATTGAAACTCAAAAGCTCCTCTCCCCTATTTTCTGCAATCTTCAGAACGTTAGTCGTCTTACCCGAAAGAGCAGGCCCGTAATAAACAATCTTGAACTTAACTTGTTTTTTAACATGGTCTAATATCACAACAAACCCTCCGTTAGGTCGTTTTAAGAATTATTTTAAACGAATCAACTGAAAGACAGTTTGGACATACACTATTGAAATTCTTATACTCTTTACCACACTCTTTACACTCCCATATGCAGACTATTGAAAGGAGCCTGCCCCCATTATCTTTAACGAGCTTTAGGTCTGGATTTTTTATCTCTAATTCACTAATCTGGTCTTGCATGTTTAACTTTTTGTAAATGTAATAAAGAACGTCGTCGTGTATTTCGTATCTGTAGTTTTGGATTAAATTGAGAACTTCAACATTCAATAGGTTTCTCTCCTCCATTATTTTTACGACTTCGCTGAGTATTCCAAGCTCTTTTGCCGTCTTAAAGACCTTTTCTGCCTTTTCTACGCTTGCAAGAACCGCTCCAGAGAGCTCAGAGATTGGAAGCTTCCAAAGCTCCTTAATGTAGGCACTATCTCTTTCCCTAAGGTACTTCTCCGCAAGTATAGTAGATAGGACGCGCTTTTCGTGGTCTCTTCTTTCTTTTTCTATTTCCGTTAGAATCTCCCTTTGAAGGGCTTCCGCTTTGTCTAAATCTCCACTGAGTAAGTAAATACTCCGAAGTAGCCGTTTTGCCCTTAAATTTTCACGATTCTTCCTAAGAGCACTCTCAAGGAGAACCCTTGCACCCTCAAGGTCTTTGGGTATTTTCTTTTCAGCTAAGGCCGTTTCCGCTATCCCCTCCCTGTATAAGTCAAGCCGAACATCTACTAGCTCTTTAAACTCTCTCTTAATCTCTATGTAAAAGGGAATAAACTCTTCACGGGTCAGATGCCTGCGAAGTAGGGAAAGAGCCTTCCCTAAATACCCTCTCCAGAAAAGGCTAAAGAAAGAGTAAAGGTTTTCTTCCCTCCTCCTGAAGACTATCTCTCTAAGACTGTAATAAAAGAAAGGAAAAAGTAGCCCAAGACCAAAGCTACCTAAGATAAGAAGGAATAGAGGAACCCTAAAAGAGTAGGTGTAGAATCTAACCTCAACGACCTGAAGATTGGAGTAAGCAAAGATTATGCCAAGAAGAAGAAAGACTATAAAAACACTTGTTTTTAGAATTCCCATAAGGATATTTTACAGCATCAATCTCCGGTAAATAAAGCGGTAGATAGGTACTTTTCTCCCCCGTCTGGAAAAACGGTCACTATTACCGCCCTTTCACCTTTCTCTGCAAGCTCGCGAGCCAAGGTTATGCAAGCATAAAGTGCCGCTCCAGAGGACTGCCCCACAAAGATAGCCTCCTCTCGTGCCAGCCTTCTTGCCCACTCGTAAGCGTCTTCCGTTTCCACAAAGATAGTTCTATCCAAAAAGGTTTCGTCAAATATTCCCGGCTTTATAGAGCTTTCTATGTGTTTTAATCCCTCTATTCCGTGGAAAGGATGTGCCGGCTGAACGCCTATTATCTGTATGTTCTGGTTGTAAATCTTCAACCTTCTTCCCGTTCCCATTATTGTTCCACCCGTTCCTATCCCAGCTACGAAGTGGGTAATTCTTCCCTTGGTCTGATTCCATATCTCTATTCCCGTTGAGTAAAAGTGAGCTTTCCAGTTTGCGGGATTGTTATACTGGTCAAGGTAAACGTATTTATCGGGATACTTCTCTACGAGCTCCCGCACAAAAAGTATAGCCCCGTCGGTTCCCTCCAATGGGTCAGTAAGATAAAGCTTAGCCCCAAAAGCCTCTATTATTTTCTTTCTTTCTTCGCTCACATTGGCAGGCATGGCAAGTTCCACAGGAATACCAAGGGCAGCTCCCACCATCGCAAGGGCTATCCCCGTATTTCCAGAGGTAGCGTCTATAACTACCTTTCCCTCTTTAATAAGCCCCTTTCGCAGGGCATCCATAAACATACTCAAAGCGGGTCTGTCTTTTACGGAGCCTCCCGGATTGTAGCTCTCAAGCTTAGCCCAGATTTCTATAGTATCTGGAATGTCCTTAGGAAGAACTTTTTTTATGCGAACGAGGGGAGTATTTCCCACTAAGCTGAGAATACTTTCCCGTGCCTTTTTATAGGGCTCGTCGTGTTCTCCTAAAACCCACATTTAGAAAAGATTTTAATCGTATTTGTTGTCGCTTCTTATTTTCACAACCGTATGGACATTCCCCCTCGGATGGAAGTCTGCTATCACCTCCAAGAACCTTGGCTTTAACAGATTGTAAAGAGCGCTGTAAATCTCGTTAGTAGCGGCCTCGTGGGAGATGTATCTGTTTCTAAACTTGTTTAGCCAAAGCTTCAAAGACTTTAGCTCCACTATGTACTTATCGGGAATGTACCTAATCTTTATCGTCGCAAAGTCGGGATATCCAGAGCGCGGACAAAGACAAGTAAACTCGGGAAAGGTAATCTCAATCATGTAATCCCTCTCGGGATTAGGGTTTTCCCAAGGCTCTAACTCCGCTTTTTCTATCTCAATCTCTCCGTACTTTTTCGCTTCCATAACTTTTAAAGATATACCTTTACAGGAACATCATACCAAGATAGGCAACTACCCGAGAGTAATCACCCGTAGTATCCCCAGAATTGGAGTAGTCTATCACTACTCCCTTAGTCGCTCCGAGAACCTTTGCAGTCTCTATTCCCACAACCGCCGCCGCTAATCCGCACATCGTTATGTTGTATTGAAGAGCCTTAAAGAAAAGCTCTTCCGTGTTTAGCCTCTCCATAGCAGAGATTAGTATCTCGTCCTTCTTCTTAGCTTCCTTTGCAGGAATGTAGTGGCTCATGTCCGAGCTTATAACTATAAGGGCATCTTCTCCTTTTAAAACCTCTCCAAGAAAGCGACCAAAATCCCTTGCCACTTCGTAGTCCAAGAAGGCTAAAACTATAGGAAGAATCTTAAAGTTAAGCTTTGCGTATCTCTGCAAAAAGGGAAGTTGAACCTCTAAGGAATGCTCGTATAGGTGAGCGTATTCGTCTGGCTTAGCAAAAGGATAAGCAAGGACTTTTTGCCGCAATTCTTCGTCTATTTCTACTGTGCCAAAGGGAGACATCCAAGCATCTCCGTTATAAACGGATATAGGCTCTCCGTATCCCGTGTGATTGGGCCCAAGGAGTACGACTTTTGAGGGAATCTCTACTCTTTTATAGACTTCGCAAGCCGTCTTTCCGCTGTATATGTATCCAGCGTGGGGAACGAGAATGGCTTTTGCTCTTACTTTTTCTTTTGGCTCGTATCCGCAAAGCAGGTTTATTAGCTCGTTTAATTGGCTCGTTTCCTTAGGATAAAACAATCCCGCTACCGCTGGTTCTCTGACTTTCATAACTCCACCTTGTGGGAATTATAAGTGGGCTGCCCGGGACTCGAACCCGGAACCTGCGGATTAAGAGTCCGCCGCTCTACCTGTTGAGCTAGCAGCCCTTTGGATAAAATCTATTATACTTCAAGACCCGCCCAAGAGCAAGGGGGTTTAACGGCTTACCTACTTAGTATTTTCTCTATAAGCTCGTCAATTTCTTTTGCAAGATTAAAGTCTTTCTCGGTCAGTCCTCCCGCTTCGTGGGTAGTGAGCTTTATCTTAATCCTTTTAAAGCCCACCTCAAGGTCTGGGTGGTGCCAGTGAGCCTCCGCAAGACAGGCTATTGCGTTTATAACGAAAATAGTAGTCTTCCAGTTTTTGGTGTTGAGCTCTTTTGTTATGTAATTCCCCTCTAGGCTCCAGCCCTTTAACTCTTTGAGTTTTTCTTCTATTTGACTTTCGTTCAACCTCTCCATAAATTTTGTAGTATAATTCCTTATTGCAAAAGGAGGTGAGCAAGATTTGGTGACGGTAATAGTTCAAGAAGGAGAGCCCCTTGAAAAGGTCTTAAAGAGGTTCAAGGCAAAGGTAGAGCAAGAGCAGATTCTTACCGAGCTAAAGAAGAGGGAATACTACGAGCCACCCAGCGAAAGGAAGAAAAAGAGAGAGAGAAACAGAAGGAAAAAGATTCTAAAGGCTCTCAAGAAACAGCAACAGCTTATCTAAGTTTTTAGTACTTTCTTTCTTCTGGCTCGTACTTAGTTATTCTTACCGGAATGTATTCAAGTTTAAGGTCTCCCTTTTCGTCGTAAGAAACGAGGGAATGCTTTAAGAAGTTTTTGTCGTCCCTTTGGGGATAATCTTCACGGATGTGTCCTCCCCTGCTTTCCCTTCTGTGGAGTGCGGCATAGGCAACCACTCTTGCAAGCTCAAGCATGTTTCTGAGCTCTAAGGTTTCTATCAAGTTCGTGTTGAAAACCTTAGACTTGTCCACTACGGGAATGTTATTCCAGCGCTCCAGTAGTTCTGACAGTTCCTCGTAAGCTTCTTTTAAGGACTTTTCGTCCCTAAATATTCCCATCTTTGCCCAAGTTATCTCTCCCATCTGCGCCCTTATTTCTGCAAGTTTTTCCTTTCCTTCTCGCTTTAAAAGGTTCTCTATAAACTCTTGGGCTTTTTTTGCCTCTCCTTCCGAAATTTCTAAGAAATCTACATTTTTAACGAATTCCCTAACCGCAATTCCACAATACTTACCAAAGACCATCAATTCGGTAAGGGAGTTTCCACCGAGTCTGTTTGCTCCGTGAACCGAAACGCAGGCACATTCTCCTACTGCGTAAAGCCCTTTAAGGGGAGTTTCTGAGGTTTCGTAGTTCTCTACGTGGATTCCCCCCATGCAGTAGTGAGCGGAGGGCCTTATGGGAACGAGGTCCTTTACGGGGTCAACGCCCTCAAAGTCTATCGCGAGTTGCCTAACTTGAGGCAGTCTTTCCTTTATTTTTTCTTCACCAAGGTGTCTGAGGTCTAAGTAAACGTAAGCCCTTGCTCCTTCACCCACTCCCCTTCCTTCCCTTATTTCAGTTTCTATAGCCCTTGAGACTATGTCTCTGGGTGCGAGCTCCATCTTGTCAGGGGCATACCTTGCCATAAAGCGCTCCCCGTCTTTGTTTAGCAAGTATCCCCCTTCTCCCCTACAGGCTTCGGAAAGGAGTATTCCCGTCTTTGCAAGTCCGGTTGGATGAAACTGGATAAACTCCATGTCCTTTAGGGGAACTCCAGCCCTTAGGGCTACCGCTTGCCCGTCTCCCGTATTTCCTATAGCGTTAGTGCTCCTAAACCAGTAAATACGGGCAAACCCTCCCGTTGCTAAAACCACCGCCTTAGCCTGAAGGGTTATAACCTCTCCGTTTCTAATGTCGTATACGGAAACTCCTTTTACCCTCTCTCCGTCGTGAAGGAGCTCCAGCAAAAAGTATTCGTTGTAAAACTCTATGTTTTCCTTTGATAAGGCTTGCTCAAATAGGGTGTGGAGAAGAACATGTCCCGTTTTGTCAGCGGCAAACACAGTTCTAGGAAAAGAAGCCCCACCAAAGGGCCTTTGGGCTATCCTTCCGTCGGGAAGTCTTGAGAAGGGAACACCCCACCTGTCAAGCTCGTAAATAATTTCTGGAGCCTTTTGTGTCATAAAAAAGACCGCATCTTGGTCTGCAAGAAAGTCCGAACCCTTTATCGTGTCATAGGCGTGAACTTCGGGATTGTCGTCAGGAATAACGTTTCCAAGGGCTGCGTTCATTCCCCCTTGAGCAGCACCGGTATGAGAGCGAGTGGGATAGACCTTAGAAACGAGAGCAATCCTTATAGTTGGGTCCTTGGCTATCTCTATAGCGGTTCTTAAGCCTGCTCCACCGCCTCCAACTACGACTACGTCGTATCTCCTGATTTGCATATCTCTAATAATATAACCTTTAAGAAGGAGAGAGTCCCTCCCTTTCTTTCCTTAGAAGGAACATCAAAAGAACTGAACCAAAGATAAGGACGAGAGAAACGAGCTGATTCCAAGTAAGACCTATTGGCTCTATTGGCGGTGTAACTCCGCGGAAGAACTCCAAGAAAAAGCGTTCAGTTCCGTATAAAAGAAGGTATAAGGAGAATACAAATCCGTGAAAAGGCTTACGCCGAAAGGCATACACAAGAGCGAAGAAGATTAGAAGGTTGCCTATGGCTTCCATAATTTGGGTGGGATAGAGGGGAACGTAGGGAGGCGCTATCGCACCCTTTGGAAACACTACGTAAAAGAAGGGAAACTTGTCCGTAAAGTGAAGCCCCACCTCGTTTGATTCTGCGTGTGGAAAGGGCTTTCCATAACAACAGCCTACAGAGGTGCATCCAAGCCTTCCAAAGAAGTGAGCAAGGGGCACTGCAAGAGCAGCAAGGTCAGCGGACTTCCACAAAGGGAGATTGTAAAGCCTGATTCCTATTAGGGCTCCTATAATTCCCCCTATTAGCCCTCCGTAAAAAACTACTCCCCCTTTCCAGAAGGCTATCCAGTCAAGAGGCGTATTAAACTCCTCACTGTGCTCAACTACATAAAAAATACGGGAGCCGATTAATCCAGAAATAACTGCTATTAGAAAGGTGTTTTCAATAGCCTTTTCGGGCAAACCTTCTTTCTTTGCGAGCCTCAAAAGGAGAAAGTAAGCTGTCAAGATTCCAAGGGCTACGAAAACTCCGTACAGGCTTATCTGGAGACCAAAAAGGGATATAGTGTAGGGAAACACTCCAAACCTCCTAATAAATTAAAATTTTAGTTATGAAGTGGGAAATAAGTAAGACCTTTCGGTTTGAGGCTGGACACAGAGTTTGGAAGCAAAACCTCACCCACGGAAGGGGAGCTCAGTTTACGAAGGAAAAACCAATAAACAAGTGCGTAAATCTTCACGGGCACAGCTACGTCTTAGAGGTAGTCCTTGGCTCGGATACCTTGAGCGAGCAAGACATGGTTATGGACTTTTACCACGTTAAGAACGCTCTAAATGAATTAATAGACGCTATTGACCACAGCTTTATAATTGACGTAAACGACCCAATGTATCCAGAACTAAAACAGGTAGCGGAAAAGTACGGGGCTGTGAAGATTTTTCCCGTAGACTTTTGCCCTACCGCGGAAGCTTTAGCAAAGTTCTTTTACGATTATGTTAAAAAGAAGTTAGAAGAAGCGGGCTTGCTTGGAGAGGTGAAGGTAGTTAAAGTAGTCCTTTGGGAGACCGCAACCTCAAAGGCGGAATACAAAGAAGAATGACTACAGGATTATCTGCTTTACGAAGAGAATTTCGGGAATCTTAGAAAGTTCTTCTATTACTTCTTGGGGAACCCTGTCGTCTAAGTTGAGTATTCCTATAGCTATTCCTCCCTTCTTTTCTCTTCCGAGCCTAAAGCCCGCTATGTTAATGTTCGCGTTTCCAAGTATTGAGCCTATCTTCCCTATAACGCCCGGAACGTCTTTGTTTTCAAAAACGAGGAGTATTCCCTCTGGCTCTATGTCCACTTTGTACTTGTCTATTTCGGTGATTCTGGGCAGTTGCCCTTCAAGAACCGTTCCAGCTACGACCTTCTCCTTTCCGTCAGACTTGACAACCACCTTTATGTAATGCTTAAAGTCCACGCTCTCTTCGGAAGAGAGTTCCTCTACCTTTATACCCCTGTCTCTTGCAACGTAAGAGGCGTTTATGATGTTAACGGGGAAGTCTACGACCTCTTCTAAAATGCCCTTGAGGACTGCGGAAGATATAGGCTGGAAGTGCTCCGCTATGTCCCCTCTTACCTCTATGTGAACCTCTCTTATTCCTTCTCCAGACCACTGGACTAAGAACTTTCCTAGCTTTTCCGCAAGGTCAAGGTACGGCTTTATGAGCGTAAGGACCGAAAGGTCTGGGAAAGGTGCGTTTACTGCGTACTCAACCGTTTGACCCTTTAGTGCCTTTAGGACTTGCTGAGCAACTATTACCGCTACGTTCCTTTGGGACTCGTAGGTGTTAGCCCCTATGTGGGGAGAAAGGGAGATGTTTACCTTATCCGCAAGTCTTTTTAGTTCGTCTATGAACTCGGGAGGGGGTGGCTCTTTTGAGAATACGTCTAAGGCTACTCCCCTTATCTTTCCCTTTTCCATGTACTTTATGAGTGCCCTTTCGTTTATTATCCCTCCCCTTGCGCAGTTTACTATGTAAACGCCGTCTTTCATAATCTCAAATTCCCTTTCGTCTATCATGTTTCTCGTTTCGTGGGTAAGGGGTGCGTGAATTGTGAGAATGTCAATCTCTTTGAGCATGTCGTGGAGGTTATCAACGAGCTTAACTCCGAGCCTTTCCGCCTTTTCCTTGGGGATATAAGGGTCGTAAGCCATGACCTTCATACCAAAAGCCTTAGCCCTAATTGCTACCTGTGAACCTATGTTTCCAAGGCCGATTATTCCAAGGGTTTTTCCGTAGAGCTCTTCTCCCATAAACTTCTTTCTGTCCCACTTGTAATTGAGCATGGTCTCGTGGGCTTTGTGTCCGTTTCTTAGGATGTTTAGCATGTGCATAAGGGTGAGCTCGGTAGCCCCTATGGTGTTAGCTCCCGGGGTATTAACGACGAGTATTCCTCTTTTTGTTGCCTCTTCAATGTCTATGTTGTCTACTCCTACGCCTGCTCTTCCAATTACCTTTAACTTTTCCGCTCTGTCTAAGAGTTCCTTAGTTACTGGAGTTCTGCTTCTGGTTATAATTGCATCAAAGTCTTTTACGACTTCCAGAAGCTCCTCGTAGGATATGTCAGGCTCGTTGTAAACTTCTACCTCTGGGTCCTTTTGGAGAATCTCAATTCCCTCGGGAGCTATAGGGTCTGTTATTAGGACCTTGTACAACGCCTTTACCTCCTTGGGGGCTTGAGAAGATTTTTATTATATCTGATTAAAGACCTTATAATTTTGTGTATGGAAAGGCCCTACGTGATTATAGTTTCTGAGGTGAGCGTTGACGGAAAGCTCACCCTATACCGTGGAGCTTCTTCTAAGGAACTTATGAGCCTAATGGACGAGGAAGCATACAGATACCTTCACGAGATAAGGGCAAAGGTTGACGGGATAATGGTAGGTTGTGAAACGGTTAGGACAGACAATCCAAGCCTGACCGTGAGATACGTAAAGGGGAAAAATCCCGTAAGAATTATACCTTGCTCAACCGCAAACATTCCCTTAGACGCTAATGTCTTAAATACAGAGGAGGCTCCCACGATAATAGCAACTACCGAAAGGGCTCCAAAAGAGAGGCTTGAGAAGATAAGGGAAAAGGGAGCGGAGATAATCGTGGCGGGGGACGAGCTCGTGGACTTTGACGTGCTTTTGAGCGAGCTATACAAGAGGGGGATAAAGACCCTTATGGTGGAAGGGGGAGCTTCTATAAATTGGGAGTTAGTGAGAAGGGGAATGGTTGACGAGATAAGGCTTATTCACCTTCCCGTTATCGTTGGTGGGGAAAACGTTCCAACTTTAGTAGGTGGAGAGGGTTTTAAAAAGCTAAAAAATTTATTACATTTAAGACTTAGGAGCCACTTCGTTAGGGGTAAGCAGCTTATAACTGAATGGGAAGTTATTAACAGGAGGTAATCAGATGGAGGAAAAAGAAATTAAAAACCAAGAAGTTCAAGAAGAAGTTCAAGAGAAAAAAGAAGAAAGTATAGAAAAGGAGTTAGAAGAATTAAGAAAAAGGGAACAAGAATTGGAAGAGAAAGTTAAAAAATTAGAAAATATCGCAAGGGCTTCAAACCTAAGGGTTGCGGAACTCCAAAGGGAGGTTGAATACCTAAAAGAAAGGTATAGGAGGGACTTAGAAGAGCAAAGGAAATACTGCCACGAGCGCTTTGCTTACGAGCTTCTTGAGGTTATGGACAACTTTGAGCGTGCCCTTGAACACGCAAGAAAGACGGAAGACCTAAAGTCCGTAGTTATAGGCTTAGAAATGGTTTATTCGGAGATGAAAAAAATCTTTGAAAAGTACGGAATAAAGGAGATAGAGGTAGAAGGAAAGGAGTTTGACCCTTATGTTGCGGAAGCAATAGAAAAAGTAGAAACTACCGAAGCCCCACCTAACACAGTAGTAAGGGTTATCAGAAAAGGTTATACGATTCACGAAAAGGTGTTAAGGCCTGCAAGGGTCGTGGTAGCGGTAGCCCCTGAAGAGCCTCAAGAAGAAGAGGAAAGGGAAGAAATAACTTGAGGTGTTAGCGATGGAGATAAGGTTTAAGGATTTTTACAGAAAAACTGCGCCGTTTATAGACGAAACTTTGGAAGACCTTCTTGAGAAGCAGGTAAACGAATGGATAAAACTTAACAAAGTGAAAGTTATAAACGTAGAGACCATATGGCAAAGAAATGCCCATGTCTCTGCAGGGATACGGGTGTGGTACATCGTTGGTGACGAGGAATGAGGAAGAGAGCAGGGATATTTATAGACGGGACAAACTTTTACTTCATTCAGAAAAACTTTCTCAACGCAAAGATAGACATAATAAAGTTCGTTAATTACTTTAAGCAGTTTTACGACATTTACAACACTTTCTTTTACTTAGCCTACAAAGAGGAAGACGAAAAACAAGAGAAGTTTCTAAAACTCCTTGCCTTTAACGGTATAACGGTAGTTAAAAAACCAATAAAGCAACTAAAAGACGGGAGCTTTAAGGGAAACTTAGACGTTGACATAGCTATAGACATGCTCTTGACGAAGGACAACTACGATGTGGGAATACTTTGCACTGGGGATAGTGACTTTGAAAAACTCGTTTACGTTTTAAGATGCTTTGGAAAAGAGATAATCTGCGTATCCACCAAAGAGAGCACCTCCATAGAGCTTGCCAACGCAGCGGACAAATACATAGACTTAAGGGAAATTCTCCCACTCATTAGGCTTGAGTAAGTCTTCCTTCTATGTGGTATTTTTAGAGTTATGAAGGTAAATACTCTATGGCTCGTAAGGAAACTCGGAGAGTTTTCCTCAGTATTTTTAGAAGAGGACGACGTAGTTGTTCTTATTCAAGACGGCGTTTTGAGATATCCTTCCCGAGAAAGATGGTTTGTCTGCAAGGAAGACGCTGAGGCAAGGGGTCTTAAGTTTCCCAAAGAGGTTACGAAGTCCTACTCAGAGATAGTAGAACTCATAGAAAAGGCGAAGAAGGTAATAGTTTGGTAGTATAACGAGGATTATTGCAATTGCAAATCATTCCTAATATATTTAAGCTGATGGGGGTAACTACGGAGGAATTAAAAAAGGCGTTTATAGAATTCCTCAAAAAAAAGAATTTGAAAATAACGAACACGCGTTTAGGTTTATTAGATCTAATAGCAAACTACAACAAGCACTTTGAGATAGAAGAGCTCGTAAACTGGATTTCTTCTCAGACGGACAGGAGGGTTTCCCGTTCAACCATATATAGAACGATAAAACTCTTAGAAGAGTTTGGAGCTATAAAGGAAGTTATCAAGAAAGACAATAAAACCATATACGAGTTCGTCGTTGGGCGCCCCCATCACGACCACCTTATATGCATTCAGTGTGGAAGGATAATAGAGTTCGTAAGCGACGACATAGAGAAATTACAAAACGAAGTGTGTGAAGCTTACTCTTTTAAGCCAATTCACCACAGATTAGAGATTTTTGGGATTTGTAAGAGTTGTCAAGAAAAGGATTAAAAGACCGCCCCAAAGGGTAGGTGCTTTCCGCAAGCTCGGTGAGCCACTTAAACCTTTGGTTGAAGCCCTCCGAAAGGACTTTACAAAGATTTATCGCCCTTATTAAAATCCTTTATTCAATGAGAAGTAGGGCTATTCTGGCTTTAGAGGACGGGACCTACTTTATTGGATACTCCTTTGGTGCGGAAGGTGAAACCCAAGGGGAGCTAATCTTCAACACCTCAATGACGGGCTACCAAGAAATACTTACGGACCCATCTTACAAGGGACAGATAGTAGTAATGACCTACACCCAGATAGGAAACTACGGTATAAACGAGGAGGACTTGGAAAGTAAAGCGGTTCAGGTAAACGGCTTCGTAGTAAAGGAAGCCTTCTTTAGATACTCAAACTGGAGGGCAAAAAAGAGCTTGCACGAATACTTGGCAGAAAACGGAGTTGTAGGAATATACGGAATAGACACGCGGGCACTCGTCAAGAAGATAAGAGAAAGAGGAACGCTAAGGGGAGTAATTTCTACCAAGGAAGAAGACCCAAAGAAGCTCGTAGAAAAGGCTCGCAGAGTCCCCGACATATCCCAACAAAACCTCGTTAAAGAGGTTTCAACGAAAGAGATTTACTTTTGGACTCAAGGGGATTACGACCTTCTAAGGGGTTTTATCGTTAAAAACAACGAAAAGCCTCTAATTGCAGTAATAGATTTTGGAGTAAAGTTCAACATCCTAAGACGGCTAACCGCAGAGGGTGCCAAGGTAGTAGTTTTACCTCCAGAGGTAGCAGAAAGAGAAATAGAGAGAATGAATCCCGACGGGATATTTCTGTCAAACGGGCCGGGAGACCCAGAAAGGGTAGTTGAGGGCATAAGGCTCGTAAGGAAGTACAAGGAAAAAAAGCCGATTATGGGGATATGTTTGGGATGTCAAATTATAGGGCTTGCCCTTGGGGGAAGGACTTACAAGCTAAAGTTTGGCCATCACGGGGCAAACCACCCCGTAAAGGACCTAAGAACGGGAAAGATAGAAATCACCGCTCAAAACCACAACTTTGCGGTAGACCCAGAAACGCTACCACCAGAGGTAGAAGTTACCCACTTAAACCTTCTTGACAACACCGTAGAGGGAATAAGACACAAAGAACTTCCCATATTCGCAGTTCAATACCACCCAGAAAACTCACCAGGTCCCCACGATTCTTATTACTTATTCAGAGAATTCGTCGATTTGGCTTTAAAGGGTTAATTTTTTTAGGGTTTAAATGGACTTGACAAAAAAACAAACGGGATTGTTATGCAAATAACAAAAAAACCTTAAGGAGGAGGTGTGCCATGAGGCAAGTAGCTCAAGCTTTCAGCAGAAGTAGTAGGCTCAACAAGGGTTTTACCTTGATTGAGCTCCTAATCGTCGTAGCTATCATCGCCATCCTTGCAGCTATTGCAATTCCCCAGTTCTCTAGGTACAGATTTGAAGCTGCTAAAAGTGCTTGCTTATCAGACGTAAGAAACGCTCTCTCCATGTGTGCAGCAGCTTTAGCAGCAGACCCTGCGAAAACAACTTGTACAGCAGGTCAAGACTATCCTCAAAACACGACGAATGTACAGAACATACAAATATCTTTCCAACAAGACGGAAGTATAATTGCACAAGGAAGCTGTCGTGGAGCAGCTCAAGGGCGTACTGCGAGGTGTACCAGCCAAGCTGGTTCTATTCAGTGTACTATACAATAAGCCAAACGGTGATTACGCCTAACTGGGGGAGGCTTTCCTCCCCCACTTTTTTTATACTTAATATTTAGATGAAGCGGGTGGGGGGCTTTACTTTTATAGAAGTTCTCAATGAGGTATCTTGTTCTTACGACGAAAATCTGGACTCAGTTGGATGTAATTTTGATTAACATTCAAAATTAATGAGAGTTGTAAGTAAAGAGGAGCTTATTCCCCTTCTTAGGGAACTCTTTTCAAGAGCTCAAAGCAAGGTAATAGTGGTTTCTGCATGGATTAGGGGAAGTGTCTTTAAGGAGCTCCTTTCTTTATTAAGAGAAGGTATTAATTTGGAGGTAGTCATTAGAGCGGGGAGTTTGTCCGACTTAGAGGTGAGTGACCTTGCTTTTTTTAGGGAGACGAAAAGGTTTGGAGGGAAGATTTACCTTCATCCTAAGCTTCATTCAAAGTTTTTGATAATTGACGGGCGCTTTGCGGTGGTTGGCTCTTCAAACATCACCTTTATGGGTCTTTATCCCGAAGGGAATGTTGAAACCAACCTTCTAATAGAGGAAGAAGAAAAAATAAAGGAGCTTGAGGAGTTTTACGAGAGGTTAAAAGGGGAAAGCGTTGATTATACGGATAGCATTGGGTTCGTGATTAACTCAAAGAGTGCAAAGGAGTCCGAAATTATTCTATTGGAGGACTTAAAGGAGCAAACCTACCTAAAAATCCCCGTAGAGGGTGGTTTTCTACTTGGGAGACTGGCAAAAGTAAGCAGGACTACGAGCTTAGAGAGTGATACTTTAAAAAGGATTCTCAATGCAGAAGTCCAAGACTGGAAAATTGCGAGCCTTTTTGCGTACTTTCAAGAAAGTGCGGAGGTTTTGACTGGAGAGCTTGAAGTTCTTGGGGAGTACGAGGAGGGAAGGGGGCTCTTTAAAACTCCTACACTACCCGCGAAAGCCGGTCTTTTAGTGAAGAAACTTTCTTCGGAAGACGAAGGTTTGAAGAAGGTTCTTTTGAAGAACCACTCGGGATACGACATGGGCTATCCCGCTTACATAGGAAAGCTTTACGGAACCGAGGTAAAGGCTTACCTTGACCTTGATAAAGTTATTCCGATGCACATGGCGATTCTTGGGGCCACTGGCTCGGGTAAGACTACCTTTACCAAAAAGCTTTTGAAGAATCTTAAAGAAAAGGATGTGGAGGTTTTCGTTTTTGACGTTTACGGCGAGTATGGGGAGGAGTTAAGGGCGAGTTTGCCTGCGAAGGAGGTTGTCTTAAAAAGCGTTCTTTTTCCGATAAGCGTTGAAGACTTAAAGGAGCTTTTAAAAGAGGGAGGAGCTACCTTAGAGGAGCGCTCCTCGGAAGAGAAGGAGTTTTTTGGCGTCTTTAGAAAGGCGCTAAAACCGGACATTGAACGAACCGCTTTATCTGAATACTCGCTACTTGAACTCTTTAAAGAGGCGGAAAAGCACTTGGTGAGTAGGGTCTTCAAAGAGGAGCTTAAAGAAGCTGTGGAGCACCTTAAGAGAACCTACGGCGAGGAAGCTCTTCTTTTGCAACCGCAGGTAATAAAAGAAATCAAAGAAGTTATTGAATCTCCTCAAAGGGTAAAAGTATTTAACTTCAAGGAACTGGACATAACGGAGACGAAGATAAATCTCATCGGCTTAATACTAAAAGAGGTCTTCATTAGAGCAAAGAGAGAGCCTAAGGACAGGCTCGTAGTTATAGAAGAAGCACAGAATGTAGCTCCCGAGAGGGGATTTGGCGAAATTCCAAGCGGAAGGGAAAACGTAGCTTACACTTACGCAAAGAAGATAGCTATGGAGGGAAGAAAGCTCAGACTTGGACTTATAGCCGTAACCCAAAGGCCAGCAAACATAAGCAAGTTCGTCCTTTCCCAGCTAAACACCCAAGTTATCTTTAAACTCATTACGAAAAACGACCTTGAAGCGGTTTCGGTATTCTTTGAACACTCCAAGGAAGACATTTTCAGGTTGTTGCCTTTTCTAAAGCCGGGGACTGCCTTCGTAAGCGGGCTTGCGGTTCCCTTTAGCTTCATCTTCCAAATGGAGGAGATTCCCTATTATTAGTGGCTTAATCCTACGCTTTCCAATTCTCTCTTTTTAGCCTCTTCTATCCTTTTTATCAACTCTTCACAATCTTTGGCTTGCACGATGTAATTCTTCAGCTCTTTTGCTCCAGGAACACCTTTGAGTATCTGAACTATCTGGGACTTTATCTCTCTGCAGGCTTTTTCTCTTTCCATAAACTCCCACATAAGCTCAAGCTCTTTAAGGACAAACTCCATTCTTTCCGCTATTCCTTTCTTTATTTCTCTCTTTTCCTTAAACTCTTGAAAAATCCAAGGATGGGATAGAGCTGCTCTTCCTACCATTACTCCGTCACAATCGGTTTCCTCAAACATTCTTTCTATGTCCTTCCAATTCTTTACGTCTCCACTTCCCACTATAGGGACTGAGGCTATTTTTTTTATGTCTTTTATTCTCTTCCAGTTGGCTTGTCCGCTAAAGCCCTGCTTTGCAGTCCTTGCGTGAACCGCTATTAGGGAAACTCCTGCTTTTTGAAGTTCTTCAACAATCCACTCCGCTTGGTCTTCCTCAAATCCGAGCCTTATCTTTGCAGAAACGGGAATTCCGTAGGGCTTTAGGGCTTCCACCGTTTCCCTTACCACTTCACCCATAAGGGGAGGACACTGGAGCATGTAGCCTGCCGCCTTGGTTTTTAAAACCTTTGGAACGGAACAACCGAAGTTTATGTCTATGAAGTCTGGCTTTAGCTCTTTTGCAACTATAACCGCAGCTTTTGCTATCTCCTCGGGACTGCTACCAAAAAGCTGGTAATGAATGGGTCTTTCTTCTTCTGTAAAGTAAGAAAGCTCCTTTGGAATACCCTTTCTTAGTATTCCTACAGCGCTTATGAGCTCCGTATAAGTCCTGTCCGCCCCAAGCCTTTTGCAAAGCCTTCTAAAGGCTGAGTGGGTATAAGAAGCCATTGGAGCGAGTATTACCTCTCCCTTTCTAAACATCTTTCACTCCCCGTAGATACGCCTCAAAAGTTTTTCCCTTTTCTTTCTTTCTCTTCTGTATTTGTAATAAGCGTATATAAGAGCCAGCAGTAAAACTCCCAGCACTACTGGAATGAGAGCTATTCCTATTATAAGGCTTAAGGCTATCACAAAGCCCGTTACAAACCCCGCAAAAAAAGAAAGGAAGCATCCCATCATGTTATATTTTTAGTAAGAAAATGGCGGGAAGGGAAGGGAGCTTTAAGCCTTTATTTAATCTATCTCTCCAATTAGAGAACTTGGAGAAAAAAGACCAAAAGGAAGAAAGCCTAAAAGCGACATTAGAGGAAGTAGAAAAGGAAAACGCCTTATTAAAAAAGGAGATTTTGAAACTAAGTGAAGAAAAAGAAAATCTGACAAAGGAGCTTAACTCTCTTAGAGAGCTTTTGCAAAAAGAAATAGAAGAAAAAGATAGGTTGTTAGAGCAGGTTGAAAGGTTGAAAAAGGAAAAAGAGGAGGTTTTTAGACTGTGTGAAAGACTTCAGCCCCAGCTTGAGGAAGTTCTTAAGGAATTCAAGCAAAGGTTATACGAGTTTGTAGTTAAAGCTCTTGAAGAATTTTCTTTCTCTATACCTCAAAAGGAAGCTTTAAAAAATGATTTAGAGAAGATTTTTTCCGAACTTATAAACTACAAACTCCCAATAAAGCTATACATAAACCCACAGGACTACCAAGCTTTAGAATACTATCTTCTTTCCTTAAAAGGAACTTTAAAAAAAGAAGGGTTAGAGCTTCAGGTTATAACCGAGGATAAATTAAGTCCGGGGGAAATCTTGGTTAAGAGCGAGCAGTTTCACATAGAAAGAAGTCCCAAGGAGTTTGCAAAGGCGGTCTTTGAAGAAGTATTTAGACATGTATTCAAAGGGAATTAAGGTTTACGGAAGAGTTATAAGGGCAAGCGGAATCTTCGTAGAAGCCATTCTTCCCTTTGCAAACGTAGGAAACCTCGTTGAGATAATTAAGGAAAAAGAGAGCGTGTTAGGAGAAGTCGTAGGATTTCACGAAGACAAAGTAATAATCATGCCCTATCGCGGAATAGAAGGGGTTAAAAGAGGAGACAAGGTTTTACTAAAAGCCCAGATGGTATTTACTAAGGTAGGAGAAGAATTTTTAGGTAAAGTTATAGACCCCTTTGGAAACTCCTACGACGGGAAAGAAATACCTTACGAAAAATTAGAGGAGATTACCCTACCCGAGATAAATCCCCTTGAGAGAGAAAAGATTTCCGAAGTTTTTGATACGGGAGTAAGGAGTATAAATGCTCTGCTTACCTTAGGAGTAGGGCAAAAGGTGGGTATATTTTCAGGGGCGGGCGTGGGGAAGAGCACGCTCCTTGGGATGATAACTCGCAATTCTAATGCTGATGCGGTAGTAATAGCGCTCATAGGTGAAAGGGGAAGGGAGGTTAGGGAGTTCGTTGAGGACGTTCTTGGAGAAGAGGGCTTGAAAAAGAGCGTAGTTATAGTTTCTACCGCAGACCAATTTCCAATTATTAAAGTAAAGGGCGCTATAAGTGCCGTCGTTCATGCCAGATACTTAGCCAATAAAGGGAAAAGGGTTCTTTTAGTTATGGATTCCATAACCCGCCTTGCTCAGGCTCAAAGAGAAGTCGGTTTAGCTGTAGGTGAGCCTCCTACTCTAAAGGGTTTTACGCCTTCAGTTTTTAAGCTTATGACCCAAGTGGTAGAAAGTTGTGGAAAGTTTAAAAGAGGGAGCATTACGGGAATATTCAGCGTTCTCGTAGAGGGAGACGACATATCCTTAGACCCTATAGCGGATGCCCTTATGGGTGTCCTTGACGGACACATAATCCTCTCAAGACGCCGGGCAAACAGGGGACTATTTCCCGCGGTAGACCCCTTAAGGAGCATTTCAAGACTGATGCCAAAGCTCGTTTCCCAAGAGCACTTAACAATGGCTAACTACCTTAGGGAGGTTCTCAGTAAGTACGAAGACGTTGAGGAGCTCGTAAGGGTGGGACTCTACAAAAGGGGAAGCAATCCATTAGTAGATAAGGTTATAGAGCATCTTCCAAAAATAGAGGAATTCTTTAGGCAAAAGCCAGACGAAAGGGTGAGTTTTGAAGATAGCCTTAAGGAGTTAAGAGACCTATATACGCTACTCTCTCAATAGAATTTCAAAAACGCTTATTATTTTGAGTTTACACGGAACGGGGGCTTTAATAAAGGAGCTGAGAGCCTCCGTCAATTTTTCCGTTTGTCCGTTTAAAGACTTGTGTATTTCGTATAGTTCCTCGTAAAAGTCCTCAAGTCCCAAGATTAGTTTTGAGTTCTTTAGGTCCTCGGGAGTTGCTCCTTCTCCGTATCTTCTTAGAACCTTTATACTCTTTGAGATAAGGTCGTCTCTAACCTCTCCCCACTTTAGGTCCGTGAATTTGAGAACGATTCTTAAAAAGGCTTCAAACACGCTCATGCCCTAAATTAGAATATTAAACATGACTCACGAATTTAAGGACATTTACATTATTCAAAACGTTCACTTAGCCTTAGACATCTTATTTCTTCTTGAGAAAAAACCCCACAGTTTTGAAGCTATTCAAGAAAAACTCAGGATAAACAGCCAGAAGTTAAACAAACTCCTTTCCTTCCTTATGAAGGAAGAGTGGATAGAACAAGACAGAGAAAGTAAGCTATACAGATTGGGAATAAAAACCTTTGAACTCGGCATTAGATATCTCCAGTTTTTGGACATAAAAAAGGCTGCAAAGCCTATACTGGAGGAAATAAGCAAAAGGGTTAAAGAAAATGCTTACCTTACCACGCGCGTAGCCTACGAGGTTCTCTACATAGAAAAGAGCGAAGTTGAAAGGGAAGTCATGATTCTATCCAGATACGGTAGGGTTTTGCCCCTTTATGCTTCCTCTTCTGGAAAGATATACCTTTCCCACTTTGACCCTAGAGAGCTTGAGGATTACTTTCAGAAAGTAAAGTGGGTGCGCCACACCCCAAAAACGAAAACCCCCGAAGAACTCAAAGAAGAACTGGAAAAGATAAGACAAGAAGACTTTGCTATAAACATAGAGGAATACGAAGAAGAAGTTGTTAGTGCAGCGGCTGCAGTCTACGACTATGCCAAAAGGGTGAATTACACCATAACGGTCGTAGCTCCTTCTTACAGGATGAGCGAAAAAGACCTAAACACCTGGGTAAAGGAGATTTTAAAAGAGAAAGCAAGCCAACTTTCTGAAAAGCTTGGACTAATTAAAACCTAAACCTATTGGTTATAGGCATGTTCCAGTCTATACCAAAAGCCCTTTCGGTTATCTTAGGACCTACGGGAGCTTGTTTTCTTTTATATTCAGCTACTCTTATCATGTAAATCGTGCGATACACGTCTTCCTTTGCAAAGCCTCTCTTAATTATTTCTTCTGGGGACAAGCCTTCTTCTATGTAAAGAGCTAAAATCTCGTCAAGCACCTCGTAAGGAGGTAAGGCATCTTGGTCTTTCTGATTTGGCCTTAGCTCAGCAGAAGGAGGCTTATTAAACACCCTCTCTGGTATTACCTTTGAAATGGAGTTTCTGTATTTTGCAAGCTTGTAAACGAGGGTTTTATAAACGTCCTTTATAGGGGCAAAACCACCCGCAATGTCTCCGTATATGGTTCCATAACCAACCGCTGCTTCACTCTTGTTAGAAGTACAAAGAACGAGATAACCAAACTTATTTGAAAAGTAAAAGAGAATGTTTGCCCTTATTCTTGCCTGAAGGTTTTCGTCCGCAACGTCAAAGCTAAGTTTCCCAAGCTCCTTTTCAAAATCCTTTAGGTAAGCCTTAAAGATGTTTGTTATCGGAACAACGTGAAACTCTATACCAAGATTTTTTGCAAGCTCTGAGGCATCTTCGTAACTCTCCTTTGAGGAAAACTCCGAGGGCATGTAAATACCTACGACCCTCTCTTTCCCAAGGGCATCAGTAGCTATGCAAGCCACGAGAGAGCTATCTATTCCTCCCGAAAGTCCAACAATAACCTTTTTAAAGCCGTTTTTTTCTGTATAGTCCCTTAGTGCAAGGGTAAGGGCTTTATAGACCTCCTCCTCTCCAGAGAGTTTGTCCTCCAACTTGCCTTCTTTATAGGGAACCTCTTTTCGTATTAAAAGACTAAAGCTCGAATTTAATTCTTCTACTTCTTTCCACCTTGGGTTCCTTAGCCTGCTTCTATCTACTCTTTCCAACTCTAAGCTGACGGTAAAAACGTCCTCTTCAAAAGCCTTTCCCCTTGCGATTAAATTACCCTTCGGGTCTATTACCAAACTCCTCCCGTCAAAAACGAGCTCGTCCTGTCCTCCCACGAGATTAACGGATACCACGAAGGCGTTATTTTCCATAGCTCTGGCTTTAAGAACTGCTTCTTTTCGCTCGTACTTCCCTACATAGTAAGGCGAAGCACTTGCGTTTATAATCACATGTGAGAGAGCTTCTAACCTTCCAACCTCTTCGCCTACGGAAAAGGCAAGCCTGTAGCCGTTTAGCTTTCCAAGTAGGGGCTCTTTTCCACTTTGGAAGTATCTTCTTTCCTCAAAGGCTTCGTTAAAAAGAAGGCGCTTTTTGTATACTCCTAAGAGCTTTCCTTTGTAAATTATAGCCAATGCGTTGTAGAGTTCAAACTCGTAAAAGGGCGTTCCTACGGCGATTAAACACTCGTAGTTTTTTGACTTTGCTATCAACTCTTTTAAGGCTTTACTAACTTCCTCTAAAAAGTGTTTTTGAAGAAGAAGGTCCCAAGGGGGAAAGCCCGAAAGGGCAAGCTCTGGAAAGAGGATTAGGTGAGCTTCCTTGTGAAATTCCTTTACGACCTTCAGAACTTTCTTTAAGTTGCCCTCTACATCGCCGGCCGTGAAGTTTAGCTGGGCAAGGGTAATGTTGAGCATCGCAAGAGGGGGCGCCTTAAACCTTGGCGCCCATTTGTTTTGCTTTTTCTATAACATCTTCTATGGTTCCAACCATGTAGAAGGCGTTTTCGGGAAGGTGGTCGTACTTTCCGGTAAGAATCTCTTTGAAGGACCTTATGGTGTCTTCAAGCCTAACGTATTTACCGGGCATTCCCGTGAACTGCTCCGCAACGTGGAAGGGCTGAGATAGGAACTTCTGTATTCTTCTTGCTCTGTTAACTATAGCCTTGTCCTCGTCGGAGAGCTCTTCCATACCGAGAATTGCGATGATTTCTTGAAGTTCCTTGTATCTTTGGAGTATCCTCTTGACTTCCATAGCAACTTCGTAGTGCTCCTCTCCAACGTATTCGGGAGCTAAGTACTTAGAAGTTGATTCTAAGGGGTCTATAGCTGGGTATATTCCAAGCTCCGCAAGTCTTCTGGTGAGAACGGTTGTAGCGTCAAGGTGTGCAAAGATAGACCAAGGTGCAGGGTCAGTTATGTCGTCCGCAGGAACGTAAACCGCCTGAATAGCGGTAATAGAACCTTTCTTGGTTGAAGTAATCCTTTCCTGGACTTCTCCAACGTCCGTGTTAAGGGTTGGCTGATATCCAACTGCGGAGGGAAGTCTTCCAAGTAGCGTAGAAACTTCAGAACCAGCCTGAACGAACCTAAAGATGTTGTCTATGAAGATGAGAACGTCTTGCCCCTCTACATCTCTGAAGTATTCCGCCATGGTGAGTCCGGTGTGAGCTACTCTAAACCTCACTCCCGGTGGTTCGTTCATCTGTCCGTAAACCATAACGGTGTAGGGTAAAACTCCGCTTTCTTTCATCTCAAGCCAAAGGTCGTTACCCTCTCTGGTCCTTTCTCCAACTCCAACTACTACGGAGTATCCCTTGTGATAACGAGCTATGTTGTGAATGAGCTCCTGCATAAGAACGGTCTTTCCAACTCCCGCTCCGCCAAACAGTCCAACCTTTCCACCCTTAATAATTGGCTGAAGAAGGTCTATGACCTTAATACCCGTTTCAAGGATTTCTACCTTGGTAGATTGCTCAACTAACTCTGGGGGATTTCTAAACATAGGCCAGTAATCTTCCGCTTCCACTGGGCCAGCTTCGTCTATGGGCTGTCCTACCACGTTAAATATCCTTCCGAGAACCCCCTTTCCTACGGGAACTTTAATTGGGCCACCTAAGTACTCTACCTCTTGTCCCCTTACGAGTCCGTCGGTAGGCCCCATCGCTATAGCCCTTACTCTGTGCTCCCCTATGTGCTGTGCAACTTCCATGTAGAGCTCTTCTTCAAACCATTCTCCTCTGTCGTTAATAGCCTTTCTTATGGTTTTCAGCCCGTCTTTAATCTTGGGAAGCTCCTTTACTCCTTCAAACTCAACGTCTACTACTGGACCTATGACCTGAACTATTCTTCCCTTTATAGTTTCCGCCATAATTAAAACCTCCGTTTATTGTTGCTTAAGAGCTTCAACGGCATTAGTAATATCAATAAGCTCAGCGGTAATACTTTCTTGTCTTGCCTTATTAAAGATAAGGGTCCACTTCCTGATTAGGTCGTCCGCATTTTTGGTTGCGTTGTCCATAGCTACCATTCTCGCAAAGTTTTCAGCAGCATTACTTTCTACCATCGCCCTATAAATCTGGTAATTGAGATAAAGGTTAGCTATGTAGTTAAAGAACTCCTCCTCAGAAACCTCAAAAGTATAAACGCCGGGAATTTCTTCTTCCCCTTCTAGAGCTTCAAAGGGCAGGAAAGTTCTCACGATGGGTTTATAGCTTGCACGGGTAACCATCTCGTTGTTTATAAGATAAACCCTGTCGGTTTCTTTGTTTAGAAATCTCTCTCTTACAGCCTCTGCAACTTCCCGAGCTACCGAGAAGTTCACGGTTTTCCTAAACACTTCGTCGTAGGCTTTTACAATCTTGTATCCCCTCTTTGAAAAGTATTGATAGCCCTTTCTACCTATCAAGAAGAGACTTACTTCTTTTCCTTCTTTTTGCTTTTCGTTTATAAGGTTTTCTGCGGTTTTGATAACGGTAGAGTTAAAGGCTCCCGCAAGACCCCTGTCTGCGGTTATTAGAATTACGTCAACCCTTCGTTCTTCTCTTACGTCAAACAAAGGATGCTGTTCTTTGTCTACATGCTTTGCTAAGTGTCCAACGAGTTCGTAGAGTTTTTCTGAGTAAGGTCTTGAAGCGTATACGAGCTCCTGAGCTCTTCTGAGCTTTGCTGCGGATACAATTTTCATAGCGTTGGTAATTCTTTTCGTATTCTTTATTCCTTGTATCTTTCTCCTTATGTCCCGAGGAGAGAGCTTAGCCATAACGCTAACTTATTATAAAACTAAACTCAATGGGTTGTATAATTAAATTCTCCACTCAAGAAACGGGAGGTCTTGAGCGATGAAGGTGATTCTTACGAAAGACGTAGAAGGACTGGGCTTTTTTGGAGACATAGTAACGGTTAAGGACGGATACGCTATGAATTATCTTATTCCAAGGGGCTTAGCTCTTCCCGCCACCGAAGGTAACATAAGACACATTCAGAACGTATTGGAGCAAAAGAGGAGAAAACTTGAAAGGGAAAAGAAGAAAGCACAAGAGCTTGCCCAAAAGCTTGAAGGCCTCATACTTGAGCTCAGAAAGCCCGCAGGAGAGGGAGGAAAACTCTTTGGTTCAGTGACCGCAACGGACATAGTGGAAGCCCTAAAGGCTCAAGGCATAGAAATAGAAAGAAAGAACGTAGTTTTCTACCACCCCATAAAGGAAGTGGGCATATTCCCAGTGAAAATAAAGCTTCACAAAGATGTCAGCGTAGACATTAAGGTTGACGTAAAGCCTGAGGAAAAGTAGATTTTTCTTATGCGCGAAGTAAGTACAACTGAAAAAAGTTTTCAATTAAGTAAGGACTGGATTTTTCTTGTAGGCGGAGTAGCCCTATCTACCCTTCTTGCCTTTCTTACTCCTATAGAAAATACCTTTTGGTATAAATCCGCATTCTTGGGATACATCCTTGCCTCCGTCGTTTACTTAGCCTATCTCCTTTTCAGGGAAAGGATTACGGGAAGTATCGCAACGCTAACGCTTTATTTTGCGCTCCTTTTAAACCTTACGGGAATGATAAGAAGGGGATACGAAACTTACAAGCTTGGAGTTTTTCATCCACCTTGGAGTAATTTGTTTGAAGCGCTGACTTTTTGGAGCTTTATTGCGGGAGCGGTTTATCTCCTCATAGAGAGAAAGTATGGGTTTAAGGTTCTTGGAGCCTTCGTCGTTCCTTTGCTTGCCTTTACTTCAGGTTTTGCGATTTTTAAAGCAAATCACGAGATAACTCCCCTTATGCCCGCTCTTAGAAGTTATTGGCTTTATCTTCACGTCGTTACCGCCTTTACCGGGTATGCGGGATTTACCGTAGCCTTTGGAGGAGCGGCTGCTTACCTGCTAAAAGAGTACTTCCCCAACAACAGAATTTTCAGTAAACTCCTTCCTTCTAAGTCGGTCCTTGACGAGATAACTTATAAGTCTATAGCTATAGTGTTTCCCATATGGACCGCCTCCATTGTTTTAGGAGCTGCTTGGGCTAACGAGGCTTGGGGAGGATACTGGAGCTGGGACCCAAAAGAGGTTTGGTCTCTCATAGTTTGGCTCTTTTTCGGGGCGTATCTACACGCAAGACAGCTAATGGGCTGGAAGGGTAAAAAGGTCGCTTGGCTCGTAGTTTTTGGCTTTATAAGCGTGTTAATTTGCTTCTTTGCGGTAAATCTTTACTTTCCCGGACTTCACTCTTACGCAACAGAGTAAGGAGTTTGTCGGTTTTTCTCTTGGCTTTCTCTACTACATCCCTTATCCCTTGGGGGCTTATTCCGAGTAGATAACTGAGCTTTTTACCAATGGATTCCTCGCAACCGTCCTTACGAAATACACAGGCTTCTATAAGATAAACATTAGACAAAAGGTGTTCCAAATTTTCTTCTACCTTTACGGACGGTATCTGGAAAAATTCTTCGCAAGATGAGAGAAAACCCACTATAAAGGCTTTTCTGCTCTTTCTTGGGAAAAGAACTTTAGCAAACTCTCTCATCAAAAAAGCCCTAAAAAGGGAGTGATAAAGGTATATATATCCCCCAGAGCCTACAAAAATGTCCTTTATAGAGTAAAGAAAGATTATTATTCTGAGTTCTAATGGGTCTAAATCTTGGTCCGGATAGAGTTCTTTTTTCCACAGCTCAACTAATTTTTTTAGATTTTCGTCGCTTTCTATCGTGTTGTGTAGCTCTTCCTTTTTTATCTTTCTTACTCGTTTTGCAAGCTGTGATAAATAAAGGGATAAAAACCTGTAGTTCTTGTAGTGGTGAAGGAAACTGGGCTGAGCAAGATAACTACCTTGAAGAAAGTCTGCACACTTTAACGCTTTTTCGTAATCTTCTTTGCTTTCTATCTCACTTATAAGAATTTTTTTCTTTAATTCTTTCGCAAACTCTTTTATGTTCGAAGGATTTTGTATTAATTTAGCGCTAATGGAGAGACAATCAACTCTTTTTAAAAGGGATATGCAGGTTGGATTGTTAAAATCAAAGCCTTCCAAAATAATACTAAAGCCCTTTTCCTTCAAGTAATCCAAATCCCTTAAGAGCTTTGCTTTAACACCACTACTTAGAGAAATCTTTAAAATTACGCTTCTTGGTTTAAGTAATTCTACGAGTTCTGTGTCTAGCTTCTCGTAATCAAGGGAGATTACCACTTTTTTGTCTTTAAAAATTTGGCTAACCTCCTCTTCAATGAGAAAATTTATTAGGTTGTTAAAACCCTCTTGAGAGTTGTCTTTTGCAAGCAGTTCGTAAGCAAAAATCTCACACTCTTTCGTAAATATGGGAAATTTATACAACAAACCCATCTCCAAAAACGCAATTTTAAGTTAAAGTCTTGCAGGAGCTGTTATAAGCCTTTTTTATTTCACTTATAAGATATATTGAGCCAAGGACGAGAAGGTCGTGCTCTAAGTTTATAGCCTCTTCTGGGGTAATTAGTTTAGCTTCTAAACCCAATTCCTTAGAAAAGTCAATTAGGTTCTTAGGGTCTTCTGCTCTGTAGTAGTTTATAGGAATTATGTATACTTCCTTAAAGTATTTAGAGATAATCTCTAAGGAAAGTTTCCAGTCTTTTTCAACCAAACTTGAAAAAGCGACTTTTATTTCGGGAAAGTACTTTTTAACTTCCTTTATAACCTTGGCAACTGCATAAGGGTTGTGAGAAGCATCTATCATGAGTAAGGGCTCAGCTCTTAAAATCTCCATCCTTCCTTCCCACTTGGTAGTTCTTAGGGCTTCTTTTATTTTTTCTTCGTCTAAGTTTCCCAAGAATTCTTTACTTATCGTTATGGCGTTTGCTGCGTTGTCTATCTGCCACTTTCCAAATAGAGAAAGCTCAAGGTTACTCAAAGATAAATCTCTATAGGAATAGCTAAGAATTATGGTCCTTTCTCTTTCAACCTTTCCGTAGTATTCGTAGTCTAAACCCGCAACTATAAGGTCTTTAATTCCCATCTCTAAGGCTTTAGGATAAAGGGGAAAACGAGCGGAACCTATCACTAAGGGAACTCCTTCTCTGTATAGGTGTAGTTTGTCCTCCGCTATCTCGTATACGTTCTTTCCAAGCCACCTCGTGTGGTCTCTCTCTACGTTCGTTATCGCTACTACCTTGGGAATTGAGACCTTGGTGGCGTCCCACCTTCCCCCCATTCCTACTTCAAAGACCACCGCATCCACCTTTTCGTCCGCAAAGTACTTAACCGCAATTAGCGTAGCTGCTTCAAAGTAAGTTAACTCAAACTTTTCAAATACGGGTTTTAGCTCTTTTACGTATTCCCTTAGCCTTTCGTCCGTTATCTCAACCCCGTTTATGCGCCACCTTTCGTTTTCCCTAATCAGATGGGGAGATACGAACCATCCAGTTTTAAGGCCGTGTTTTCTCAGTATAGACTCCGTAAAGGCGCAGGTTGAACCCTTCCCGTTAGTCCCCCCTACGAGTACGGAAGGGTAGCTCTTTTGAGGATTTCCTATGTATTCACAAGCTTTCTGGATTCTTTCTAAGGTGGGTTTTACGTTGTAGTCTTTACCTTTGTAAAGCTCCCACAATGCGCTCATAAGATGCTAATATAAAAGAAACTCCAAAGGAAGGAGGGATTAAATGGCTATAGAGGTTGACCTCGTAATTGTAGGTGCGGGAAGTGGAGGATACGAAGCGGGCCTATATGCCTTTAGAAGGGGAATGAAGGTTGCCTATGTGGAGCTTTCTCCCGAAACGGTGGGAGGGAACTGCCTAAATAGGGGTTGCATCCCTTCTAAGTACATGAGGCACGGGGCTTATCTTCTTGACAAGTTTGAGAAGATGGAAAAGTACGGTATTCTCCCAAAAGGCTACGACCTTGACTTTAAAAAGCTAACGGAAGGCAGAAACGAAGTAGTTCTAACCATAAGGGAAAACTTCAAAAAGTTTGCCCAGCAACTCAGAATACCGATAATCTACGGAAAGGGAGTTATAAAAGACCCCAACACCGTTTTCGTTGAGGGAGCGGAAGAAACTATAAAGACTAAGTACATACTCGTAGCTACGGGTTCTACCCCCACTTCTGTGGGAAACCTCGTTCCCGACGGAAAGTATGTAGTTGATACGGACCAGATTTGGGATATAGACTACATACCTAAAAAGCTCCTCATAGTGGGAGGAGGAGCGGTAGGCGTTGAGTTTGCATACATATTTAGGAAGTACGGAAGCGAGGTCGTTCTCGTAGAAATTAAGGACAGAATCTTACCCTCTCCAGACATTCCCGAAGACAGCGCAAGGTATCTCAGTAGAAAGTTAAGGGAGCTCGGAGTAGACATAAGAACGAAAACCTCCGTAGAAAGCTGGGAAAAATGGGAAAAAGGAGTAAAGGCAAAACTCACCGACGGGACGGAGGTGGAAGCTGACTTCATACTCCTTGGAGTTGGAAGAAAGCCAAACACCCACGGCATAGGTCTTGAGGAGCTTGGCGTTGAGATGGACCAAAGAGGCTTTATTAAGGTAAACGAATACTCTCAAACGAACATTCCAAACATTTACGCGTGTGGAGACGTAACCTCTCCCCTTATGCTTGCCCACAAGGCTATGTACGAAGGAAAAATAGCGGTAGCCCACATGCTGGGAGAAAGGGACTGGAAGAGAAACGAAAGAATAATACCAAAAATCATCTACTCCGCCTTAGAGGTTGCCTCGGTAGGTCTTACGGAAGAGCAGGCAGAAGAAGAGGGTATTGAGGTAAGAGTAGGAGTGGCTTCTTTCTTGTCCAATCCTAAAGCTATGGACGACGGAGAAAACGAGGGCTTTGTAAGAATCGTTGCGGACGACGAGACTGGTGAAATCCTTGGCTGTCACATCGTAGGACCCCACGCAGGTGAGCTCATTCACCAAGTTGTGCACCTAATCAAGGACGGAAAAACCGTAGAGTTTGCCTCAAAGACTATGTATTCCCACCCCTCCCTTTCCGAAAACATAGGAATAGCCTCTTCCGAAATATACTACGGGCCCATCTCTTGGGTTAAGAGAAAATGAATAACGACCGGTCCTTAGCGGTTTTTAAACTTCTATCTTTACGAGCTCTCCTATGTTTTTGTAGCCTTCCCTTCTTATGTCTATGTAGTTTTCCGTAAGAAGCCTATCTTCTTCTACTACGATAGCTCTCAAGGTTCTTCCTTTGTTCTTTTCGTAAAACTCCTTTCTCTTTTCTTCGTCAAGCTCCTTTAGGAGTTTTACTCTTTCTTTTTTAATCCTTTCGGGAACCTTTGGCTTTAGCTTGCTTGCCTTCGTAAAGGGCCTGTCGGAGTAGGGAAATACGTGCATGTAGGCTATGGGTAGGTTCTTTAAAAACTCGTAAGTTTCTTCAAAGTCCTCGTCCCTTTCTGTGGGAAAGCCAACAATCACGTCAGTCCCAATAGAGGTTAACTCCCTCTTTTCTACTATGTAATTGACGACTTTTGCGTATTCTTCGGAGGTATAACCCCTGTCCATGAGCTTGAGAATCCTGTCTGAACCGCTTTGAAGGGAAAGGTGAAAGTGAGGAGCTATCTTTTCTTCCTCGGTTATGAGCCTTAAGAGGTTTTGGTCTATTTCCTTTACGTGCATAGAGGAGAGTCTTATAAGCTCAATTCCCTTTACACTTATAAGTTCTTTTAAAAGGTCGTATAGGGTATAGCCCTTGTCCCACCCGTATTGGGAAAGCTGGGTTCCCGTGAGGACTACTTCCTTAAAGCCCCTTTCCGCAAGGAGCTTAACCTGATAAACTACCTTTTCCTTATCTACGCTTCTGACCTTGCCCCTTGCAAAGGGAATAACGCAAAAGGTGCAAAACTTATTGCATCCCTCTTGAATCTTTATAAAAGGTCTTACGCCTTCAAAGTAAAGGACGAGGTCAAAGTTTTTTAGCTCGTTTTCTCTAAATATTTCTCCAACGACTACCTTTTTGTCTCTTCTTTCCAAAAACTCTTCAACGATTTTTAGGATTTCACCCTTGTGGGTGTTTCCCACCACGAGGTCCACTTCTTTGAGGCGGGCAAGTTCTTCCGGTTTTACCTGTGCATAACAGCCAGTTGCGACCACTACTGCGTTAGGGTTCTTTCTCTTTGCTCTGTATATAGCTTGTCTTGAGGAGCGGTCTCCCCCAACGGTCACGGTGCAGGTGTTTATGATGTATATGTCCGCTACTTCTTCAAAATCAACCACTTCGTAACCCTTTTTGATAAACTGATTACGCATAAGGTCCGTATCAAACTGGTTCATTCTGCAACCAAGAGTCTCAAAAGCAACTTTCATAGAAATTAAAATATAAGTTGTGAAAACTTTAATCCTGACTATCTTTTTCTTAGTCCTTTTTAACCTTCTCTTTTCTTACTACGCCCTTCGGGCGTGGAAGAATTACTCTGAGAAGTTCTTCTTTTACCAAAAGCTCCTAAGGGATAACCTCATTCTTACGAGAAAGATAGAGAGCAAGCTAAACTACCAAGAACTGCTCCGTTATGCTGAGCGCAAAGGCTTTAAGGACGTAAGCCCTGAAGACGTAGAGGGCTTTAGAGAATTTTTAACGAAAGGTCAATCCAGCGGGAAGAGTGAATAATTGAGCCAGAAGATATAAAGTTAACCCCTTCTATAGCGTAGTCCTCAAGATTCTCAAGGGTTATGTTTCCGGAAACTTCTACTAAGCATCTTCCTTTTATAAGCTTTACGGCCTCTTTAACCTGCTCGGGTGAGAAGTTATCCAGCATAACTATGTCCACCCCAAGCCCAAGGGCTTCCTCAAGTTCCCCTAAGTTTTCAACCTCCACCTCTATCTTGTAAACTGGAGAAATCTTTTCCCTAACTCTTTTTACCGCCTCGCTTAAACCTCCTGCAACTTTCTTGTGATTGTCCTTTATGAGAACCATGTCGTAAAGGGCAAATCGGTGGTTAGTCCCGCCCCCTACCCTGACCGCATACTTCTCAAAGAAACGAAAGCCCGGAGTGGTTTTCCTCGTATCAAGTATCTTGATTCCCTTTGGCTCTAATTTTTCAACGAACCTCCTCGTAGTCGTAGCTATTCCCGAAAGCCTCTGAAGGAGGTTTAAAGCTACCCGCTCTCCCATCAATATACTCTTTGCATCCCCCTCTATCTCAAGGATAATTTCTCCCCTGCTAAAGGTTTCTCCCTCTTTTTTTATCGGTTTTATCTCCACATCTCCTAACAAATCAAAGAGCTCTTTTACGAATAAAACTCCCGCTAAAACTCCCTCTTCCTTTGCTTTAACGACCGCTTTTGCTCTTTCTCCCCTGTAAATGCCCTCGGTAGTAAGGTCCTGATAGCCTATGTCCTCGTTTAGAAACTCCTTTAGTTTTTCTAAAACGAAAATCCTGTTCATAAGGATTTAGATTATAGAGTTTTTTGGAATCTTTTAACTCCACACGGTGGATTAGGAACAAAACGCAAGAAGACTTAGAATGGGTATGCAACCCATACTTTCAACTCCACACGGTGGATTAGAAACGTACATCGAACACACTCTAGCCCTTCTAGAACCTCCTACTTTCAACCCCACACGGTGGATTAGAAACAAGTCTTCGCTTTGAGCCTTCTTTCTTTGCAAAGATAACTTTCAACTCCACACGGTGGATTAGGAACCGGAAAAGCGGAGTTAATCCCGCAAGTGGAAAAGGTCTTTCAACTCCACACGGTGGATTAGGAACAACTGGGAAACTGCAAAAAGTATTGTTATGCAAGCCGTCTTTCAACTCCACACGGTGGATTAGGAACAGTGGTTCGTGTTTTTCCGATGCGAGCCAGTCTCCACTTTCAACTCCACACGGTGGATTAGGAACCCCAAACCTGTGCATTTATAAATATACATCAAAACAAAAATTTTTGCAATACCCTACCCCGAGAAAACGAAGTTAATTTCCGAAAATCGTCAGTCCTGCAAATGACCCTAAAAATTAGCCATCTCAAGCCTTTGTGTATTAAGCATTTCATAAATCCGTCATCAAAGCATCAAAGCATCAAGGCATCTAAGCATCAAAGCATCTTGATGCAAACGTGAGCCCTTACTTTATTCCCTTGTCAAGAAGCCTTGCAAACCATTTTGACCCGCCTAAACATAATTCACAACCGACATAACCCCGATACAAAACCGAAGGAGTTAGACTCTATAGTGATGCCAAAATCTTAAAAAAGTATATGATTTAAAAATGCTATGGTCGTTCTCGCTTTACTTTTGCTGATAAACTTAGCTTTCTCCACGGTGTTTATAGCAAGGTGGGAAGGGCCTATAACTCCCGTAGCGGCGGACTACGTAGAGCGAGCCATAAAGAAGGCTAAAAGGGAAAACGGAACGCTCTTTATTCTCGTGCTAAATACTCCCGGTGGTCTTATGGAGAGCATGAGGAGCATAATTCAGAGTTTTGAGGTTGCACCCTTTCCAGTGGTCGTATATGTCTATCCACCCGGAGGAAGAGCAGCTTCCGCAGGAGCGATAATAACCCTTGCTGCAGACATTGCCGCTATGGCACCCGAAACCAACATCGGAGCAGCCCACCCAGTATTCGCAACGCCCACAGACCAAAATGGGGAGAAAAGAGAAAAGGGAAGAGACGTAATGATGGAAAAGGTTCTTCAGGACACGCTCGCCTTCGTTAGAGCCATAGCAAAAGAAAAAGGAAGAAACGTAGAGATAGCGGAAAAAATGGTAAGGGAAAGCATATCTCTAACCGCGGACGAAGCCCTTAAGCTTAGAGTGATAGACCTAATAGCCCACGACATTAACGACTTAATTGAAAAACTCAACGGAAGAAAGGTGACTAAATTGGGGAAGGTCTTCACAATTGAAACGACTAACAAGAATATTGTTACTATAAAACCCTCTGTCCGCGAACAATTTCTAAAGATACTTACCAATCCCACCGTTGCTTATTTGCTTCTTATGATAGGTTTTTACGGGATTTTCTTTGAGCTTTACAATCCGGGAGCTATTATCCCGGGAGTGGTGGGAGCAATCTCCCTGCTTTTAGGTTTATACGGGCTTAGCGTTATATCAATAAACTGGTTAGGATTACTCTTGATTATCTTGGGAGTGTTGTTCTTTATTTTAGAACTTTTGACTCCCTCCTTTGGAGCCCTTGCGGTTGGTGGGACGCTTTCCATTATCCTTGGTTCGCTAATGCTTATAGAAGAAGGCTCACCTTACGGAGATCTATCAAAAAAGCTCATACTATCCGTTTCCCTGTTTAGCGCTCTATTCTTTCTGAGCGTAGGATATTTGGGAATGGAAGCCCAGAGAAAGAAAAAGCTCACCGGCGCGGAGGGTATGATTGGAGAAGAAGGCGAGGTTCTAACGGACTTTAAGGAGGGTAAGGGTAAGGTATTCGTTCACGGGGAGATATGGAATGCGGAAAGCAAAGAAGAGCTAAAGAAGGGAGACAAGATTAAGGTCGTTGGCGTAAAGGGCTTAACGCTTATAGTTGAAAAGGTATGAAAAGAATTCTCGTAAGTAAGTGTCTTTTGGACTACCCTTATCGCTACGACGGAAAAGACGTTAGAATCCCAGCCCTAAAAGAGCTTCTGAAAGACTTTGAGGTTATATCTATATGCCCCGAGGTAGAGCTTCTAAACCTACCCGTTCCAAGACCTCGCCTAAAGTTTGTCCCTGACAAGGGAAGTCTTAAACTGCTTAGGGAGGACACAAAAGAGGAGCTCGTAGAGCTCTTACGAGAAAAATCCCGTGAATTTTTAAACCAAATAGGCGAAATTCACGGAGCCATTCTAAAGTCTAAGTCTCCAAGCTGCGGGGTAGGAGATGCAAAAGTTTATAAGTGCCTTGAGTGTGAGGAAGAAGTAGGAAGAGCTTGGGGCATATTTGCAAAGGAGCTAAAGAAGAGGTTTCCCAATATTCCAATTATCACCGAAAAGGAGATAGACCTGCTTTCGCAGGTGTTTAAGTCAAAAGGCTAAAATTTTCTTATGGATAGATTAGATAAGCTTTCTCCCTTCATCGTAATGGACATTCTCGCAGAGGCTCAAAAAATTGATGACGTAATCCACATGGAGATTGGGGAGCCAGACCTTGAGCCCTCTCCCAGAGTTTTAGAAGCCTTAGAAAGGGCAATAAAGGAAAAAAAGTTCTTTTACACTCCTGCCTTAGGTATTTGGGAACTCAGAGAAAAAATAGCGGAGTTTTACTACAAAAAGTACGGAGTTGAGATTTCCCCCGAAAGGGTTATAGTAACTACTGGAACCTCGGGAGCTTTTTTGGTGGCATACGCAATAACCTTAAGCGCTGGAGACAGGGTAGTCCTTCCCGACCCCTCTTATCCCTGCTACAAGAACTTTGCCCACCTTCTTGACGCTGAGCCTGTTTTCGTAAGCGTTGACAAAAGCACCAATTACGAACTCAGAGTAGAGATGCTAAGAGAAATAAAGGACTTCAAAGCAATTCACATCTCTTCTCCCCAAAACCCAACCGGCACTTTGTACTCTCCCAAAACCCTAAAAGAGCTTGCCCAATTTTGTGAAGAGAGAAACATTTACTTTATTTCCGACGAGATATATCACGGCCTCGTTTACGAGGGAAAGGAGCACACCGCCTTAGAGTTTTCCGACAGAGCAATAGTCATAAACGGGTTTTCTAAGTACTTTTGTATGCCCGGCTTTAGGTTGGGTTGGATGATTGTCCCAAAAGAGCTCGTCAGAAAGGCGGAAATTGTCTTGCAGAATGTCTTTATATCCGCTCCCACTTTAAGCCAGTACGCAGCATTAGAGGCCTTTGATTACGAATACCTTGAGAAGGTAAGACAAACCTTCAAAGAAAGAAGGGATTACCTGTATTCAGAATTAAAAGAGATTTTTGAGATTGACGCAAAGCCCCAAGGGGCTTTTTACCTTTGGGTAAATGTAAGCAAGTACTCAAAGGACTCCTACGAGTTTGCTAAAAGGCTACTCAGTGAAGCAAAAGTAGCCACCACTCCCGGAATAGACTTTGGAAGGAATAAAACCAACGAGTACATTCGCTTTGCTTATACGAGAAACTTAGAGGAGCTCAAAGAGGGAGTAAGAAGAATTAAGGAGTTCATCTCTAAGAGCTTCTAACCTTTTGTAGGCTTCTGGCAGAGCTTCTACGAGGTCAAGGGCTTTTAGGCTCTCCGTATGGGTTCTCTTTTCGGCTACTTCACCCGCAAGGCCATGCAAGAAAACCCCAAGTTTTAACGCCTCTTCTATATCCATCTTTCCCACCAAAGCTCCCAAGATTCCTGCCAAAACGTCCCCCACACCCCCCTTTGCCATTGCAGGCGTTCCCCTCAAAGAGACAAAAGCCCTTCCTTTGGGCGTTGCTATAACTGTTCTTGCACCCTTTAGGACGAGGTAGCAATTGTATTCCGTTGCAAACTCAAGGGCTACATCTATTTGGTTTTCAGTTATAAACTTCACTTCCCTTTTGGTTAGCCTTGAAAACTCTCCTATGTGGGGGGTAAGAATCGCGGGCACTTTTCTATTCTTTAAAACCGAGTAATCTCCGTAGTCCGCAAGGTTGTTTATTCCGTCCGCATCTAAAATAAGGGGCTTTTCCCATTTTTCCAAAAGGCTTAGAACTATGTCTTGACCCTCTTCGTATCGGTCCATTCCCATACCAAGAACAAGGGCGCTGTGTCTTTCTTGGAGGGAAAGTATCTCCTTTACTGAGAAGTAAGACAGGCGCTTTGCTCCCGCAAGAGGAACGCTCATCTCCTCAACGATTAGACTCTCCACAATTGGGTTTAGCTCCTCGGGAATCCCGACGCTCACGAGCCCTGCCCCTGCACGGGTTGCAGCCCTTGCGCTCATAACTACCGCACCCGTTTTCCCAACGCTACCACCCACAATAAGAACGTGACCTTCCCTCGTCTTGTAGGTATCCCGCTTTCTTTTGTAGAGAGTTAAGCTCTGGGGGAGCAGAACTTCCCTATTTATTTCTTCGGCAAGTTTTGGGGGTATGGAGATGTCTGCGACGAAAACCTTTCCGCATAAATTGGAAGCGGGGAAAAGAATGTGACAAACCTTTGGAAACTGAAAGGTTACGGTAATACTTGCTCTTACCGAAGGCTCAAAAACCTCTCCGCTGTCCGCGGAAAGCCCAGAGGGTAGGTCAACCGATAAAACGGGAACGCCGCTTTGGTTTATCTCTTTAATAATCTCTGCAGCCACTCCCGTAGCGGGCGGGGTAAAACCAGTCCCAAAAATCGCATCAACAATTAGGTCGTAATCCTTAAAGTTTGGCTTTTCTTTGAGAATGTTTATTCCCAGCCTCTTTGCTATTTCAAGCTGAACTAAGGCATCACCCTTTACCTCTCCGAAAACCAAGAAAATCTCTACGGGGTAGCCCTTTAAAAACATCTTGCGCGCTAAGGCTATGCCGTCTCCCCCGTTGTTTCCCTTACCCGCTACGATTAGGGTCTTACTTTTTGGTGAAAAGTGCCTTTGGACTATCTCAAACAATCCGTTTGCTGCGTTTTCCATAAGGACTAAGGAGGGAATACCTATCTCTTCTATAGTTATGCGGTCAAGGTTTGCCATTTCTTTGGCTTTTAAAACCTTCATAATTTCATTCTCCCTTTTGAACCTTAAAGTTAGGGTTTCGTTTTAGAATTACCTCCATAACTTTTGCAGCCTTTTCGGGTTTCATGTTAGAGAGAATCTGTCCCGCCTTTCTTTCACTTAGTCTTAGTAAAACCTCTGCAGCAAGCTCGGGAGGAAGGTTTTCTACGGCTGGGGCTATTTCGTCTGGAGCGGCTTTGTCAATGGATTTCACGAGTTTTTGAATCTCTTTTTCTATTTCTTCCTTGGGCTTAGCTTTTTGGATTTCTTCCATTGGCTTTTCCTCTTTCTTTTGGGGTGTTTTTATCTGCTCTAAGCGTTTTCTCTCTTCCTTTAAGAGATTTATTCTTTCTTCAATTAGTTTCATTAATTCCTGCAGGTCTTTATTGACGCTTTGTTCCAAGTCCTTTTTCACTCTCTCTTGGGTTGCGCTAAGTGAAAACAGGGGTAAAGGAAGGAGTAAAACGATTAAAAACCCAAAAAGCTTTTTCTTGATTAAGTGAAAGTAGCTAAGGTTTAAACTCTCTATAGCTATGCTCTTTTTGAGCTTTTCCTTTTGCCTTTCCTCTTCAATTAGTTCTAAAGACCTTAGGTCTTTCTCTAAGAGCCGTATTTCCTCTTTGAGTTTCTCCGCTTTACTTTCTAACTCCTCTCGTAATTTCGTGAGCCTCTGAAGTTTTGAAAACAAACCTTTTAGCTTTACGACATCGTTAAAGGTTAAAAGATTACTCTGGACTTCCTTAAGCTCTTTTTCAAGAATTTGAATCTCCAAGGAAGTTTTTTCTATCTCCTCGTTTACTTTCCTTAATTCCTTTAATAGCCCTTCCTTTTCTTTTTCTAAAGCTTCCCTTATCTTGTTAAACATCTATCTTTGCGTACTTCTTTCTTCCCTCTTCAAAGATGTCTCCTCCGTATATGTCGTTGGCAACTATAACGGGAAAGTCTTCAACGTAAAGCCTTCTTATAGCTTCCGTTCCAAGGTCTTCGTAAGCCACGAGCTCAGACTTTTTAATGTGCTTCTGAAGAAGGGTAGCTACTCCTCCCACTGCCGCAAAGTAAACCGCCTTATACTGTTTTAGCAGTTCTCTGACCTGCGGAGTTCTATAACCCTTTCCTATCATTCCCTTTAAACCGAGCTTAAGAAGGGGTTCTACGTACTTGTCCATTCTTATAGCGGTCGTTGGTCCCGCCGAGCCTATTACCTGTCCGGGCTTGGGAGGGGTTGGCCCTACGTAATAGATTATTTGCCCTTCTAAGTCTATTGGTGGTTTTTCTCCTCTTTGAATTGCTTCAGCCATTCTCTTGTGGGCTGCATCCCTTGCGGTGTAAATCCAGCCGGTTATAAGAACCTTATCACCTACTCTTAAGTTTTCAATCACCTCGTCGGTGAGAGGCGTAGTTATTCTTTTCTCCATAATAATATTTTAGAAACTAAAAAACTTTCCAAGAAATTTAACGAGTAAATTGTAACTAACCTGCTGTAGATTAAACTTTGATGAGAAAAACTCTGAAAGTAGAGGGGATGACTTGCGTAAATTGCGCCCGTGCTATAGAGATAGCACTAAGAAAGAGCGAAGGCGTAAGAGAGGTAAGGGTTTCCTTTGAGCTTGGAAGGGTAGAAGTAGATTACGACGAAAGCAAGGTTTCTGAAGAGGATATCGTTAGAAAGATAGAGGAGCTTGGATATAGAGTGGTTCAAGAAAAGGGAAAGAAGGAGGAAATCCTATTAATTTTGAGTTGGGCTTCTTCCCTACTTATACTCCTGACTATGTTTTCTAATGTTCCATTTGGTTTAGAAGTTCAACTTGTTCTTTCTACTTTAGTTCAGTTTAGTGGGGGCTTGAAGTTCTACAGACAGGCAATCGCTACCCTAAGGCAAGGAATAGCTGGAATGGACGTTCTCGTAAGCCTTGGGACTACGGGGGCATATCTTTACAGCCTTCTTTCTTACCTTAAGTTAATTCCCGGACTTCCTATCTTTGAGACTAATGCCTTTCTTATAGCTTTCGTAAGGCTTGGGAAGTACATAGAAGAAAAAGCAAGAGAAAGAGCGGTTAAAGGCTTAAAAGAAGTCTTTAGCCTTTCCTTTAAAAAGGTCAAAGTCCTTGAAGGAAGTAAAGAGATAGAAAAGGAGGTAAGGGAGGTCTTTAAAGGAGAGAAGGTAGTTTATAGGAGCGGAGAGCAGATACTCCTTGACGGAGTAGTTTTAGAAGGTGAGGCACTCGTAAACGAAGCTATAATCACGGGAGAGAGTCTTCCAGTAAAAAAGAAACCGGGAGACAAAGTAATTTCTGGCTCCATAGTAGAAAACGGATACATAATTACGAGAGTAGAAAAGACCTTTGGGAGTTCTTACATAAGTCAAATTAAGAAGCTCGTAGAAGAAGCCCTAAGCGAAAAGCCAAGCATTCAAAGGCTTTCGGATAAGGTCTCGCATTACTTCGTTCAATTCGTAGTTCTTATATCCCTAATTACCTTCGGCGTTTGGTATTTTAAAACTGGAGAGCTTCAAAAGGCCGTTCTCTTTTCCCTTTCCGTGCTCGTGGTTTCCTGCCCTTGCGCCTTTGGGATTGCGGTCCCTCTTGCGGTCGTAGTGGGAATAAATAAAGCCCTAAGGAAAGGAATTCTCCTAAAAAAACCTGCGGTTTTTGAGCTCGTTCCCAAACTTCAGGTGCTAATCTTTGACAAAACTGGAACGCTTACCGAAGGGAAACTAAAGGTTGAAGAGCTAAGGGTTGAAGATAATTACCTTCCTGTAATATACGCTATGGAGGAGTATTCAAACCATCCAGTGGCAAGGGCTATAAGGGAGTTTTTAAAAGAAAAGGTGAAAGAAAAGCCAAAGCTTGAAGGTTGCGAGGAAATTGCGGGAGTGGGAGTAAAGTGCGGAGAGCTCTTGATTGCTAAAGGAGAGCTTTGGAATCTCAAGAGCAAAAACGGAGCAATCACCGTTGGATTTGGCACTAAGGAAAAGCTTCTGGGCTTTATAGTTCTTAGAGACAAATTAAGAAAAGAGGCAAAAGAGGTAGTGAGCTTTCTAAAAGCAAAGGGTCTAAGGGTGATACTGCTCTCGGGAGACACAAAGGAAAACGCAGAAAGAGTAGCTAAAGAGCTCGGAATAGAAGAGGTAATAGCACAGGTAAAGCCAGAAGAAAAGAAGGACTTCGTAGAAAAGCTAAAAAGGGAAGGATACGAGGTTGCAATGGTAGGGGACGGGATAAACGATTCTCTTGCACTTGCAAGGGCTGACGTGGGAATTGCGGTAAGCTCGGGAGCAGACCTTGCTAAGATAGCCGGTGATGTAATAATTCACAACCTCTATTCCTTGAAAGAACTCTTTACCTTGTCTGAAAGGGTTTACAGAAAGATAAAGGAAAACCTCTTTTGGGCTTTTATATACAACGCTCTTTTTATACCAGTTGCTGCGGGTTTGTTTTACGAGTTTGGACTTTACTTAAAACCTGAATTTGCAGGGCTCTTGATGTCCCTCTCCTCGGTTAGCGTGGTTCTAAACACCCTTTTCCTTCTTAGGGATTGAATTTTAGTAAATCAGACTTAAATTATTTGAGTATGAAATTAGAAGATGTTAAGGAACTGATAGACTTAGGAAGGTGGGCGGTCTACAGGGCTTTTAAAGGAGAAGAGCTCAGCGTCCCCGAATACTTAAAGGAGAAGTATTCCAAGCCTATGGGAGTATTTACCACCATAAAGAGCTATCCCGAAGGCAAGCTGAGGGGTTGCATAGGTATTCCCCTGCCCCTGTATCCCCTGTGGTATGGAGTTATTTACAGCTCTCTACAGGCAGCCTTTAACGACCCACGCTTTACCCCCTTACAGCCAGAGGAGTTTGACAAGGTCATTTGGGAGCTTAGCCTCCTTACGCCTCCAGAGGAATTAAAGGCTCCAAAAGAAAAACTGCCCGAACTTATTGAGATAGGAAGAGACGGTCTTATCGTTGAACTCGGTCAAAGAAAAGGGCTCTTACTTCCCCAAGTCCCAGTAGAGCATGGTTGGAATGCAGAGGAGTTTTTGAGCTACACCTGTATAAAGGCTGGTCTTCCTCCGGATTGCTGGAAGTGGAACGAAACCAAGGTATACCGCTTTAGCGGTGAGGTTTTTAAAGAAAAAGAGCCCTTTGGAGAAGTGATAAAGGAAGAATTAAAGAAACCCTCAGCGTCTTCCAACTATTTTTAGGTTATTTAGGTGCTCTGAGTAGGTGCGGGCAAAGATGTGTCCGCTCATGTCTGGTTTTGCAACGAAGTATAAGTAATCAACCTTTGCGGGTCTTAGGGCTGCCTCTAAGGAGGGAAGTCCGGGGTTTGCTATTGGTCCCGGCGGAAGTCCAAAGTACCGGTATGTGTTATACGGGTCGTCAAGCTCGTAGAAGCTTTTTAGTAGCTCTCCCTTCCAAAGTCCCTTTCGCTTAGCCGCGTATATAACCGTTGGGTCTATCTGGAGTTTCATTCCTATTTTTAGTCTGTTGTAAATTACCGCTGCTATTATGGGTCTTTCTTGGGGGTCTGGGGTCTCCTTTTCAACCATTGAGGCAATCGTGACCCACTCCTCAAGGGTAAGGTTTTTCTCCTCAAGCTCCTTTCTGAGGTTTTCGGTCTTTTTGAGGAAGTTTTTGTGCATAGTGTCTATAACTCTCAAGGGGTGAGTTCCCTTAGAGAAGTAATAAGTATCTGGAAATAAAAATCCTTCCATACTGGGAGCGGAAAGCCCGTAAGAGCGAACCACTTGCTCTGAGGTGGCGTATTTTAAAAAGTCCTCCGCTTTGCAAATTTTATTCTTCTCAAGCTCCTGGGCTATTGTGTAAATGTCGTCCCCCTCTCTTACGGTAATCTTGTAGCGCTTGTGTCTGCCCTCTTTTAGGTATTCGTAGACCTTTACGACGTTAAGCCTTCCACCAAACTCGTATTCTCCCGCCTCAAGCTTAGCCCTTTCTATAGCGTGAACCAAAAGAAATAGGTACTTTGAGTATATAACTCCTTCTCTTTCTAAAATCTCCGCTATCTTTGGAACGGGAGTCCCGTAGGGAATTTCCACAGTTTTGGGAGGTTTTATCTCCTTTGGGAAGTATGTAAAGTAGGTAGTTACTACTACGCTACATATGAAGAGGAAAAGTAAAATAGAAATAAACACTCCCAAGGCTCTCTTCAATCAACTACCTCCTTAAGGGCTGTTTGTATGGCTTCTTCTAAGTTTACCTCTTCTCCGTGGCGTTTTGCGTAAATGAAAAACTCCTCGTTTCCCTTTGCTCCCTTTGGTCTTGCCTTAGTAATTCCCAAGATTTTAAAACCGTGCTCTTTTAAAAAGTTTGCAACCTTTTCTATAGCTTCCCTTTTGTGGCTTTCTTCTCTTACGATTCCCTTCTTTACCTTTTTGGGACAAAGCTCAAACTGGGGCTTTACGAGAACTACGAGCTCTCCCTCTTCTTTTAAAAACTTAAACACATTTGGTAAAACCTTCGTAGCGGATATAAAAGAAACGTCGCAAGTTATAACGTCAACCTTTTCGGGAATGTGTTTTTCCGTGAGCTCCCTTGCGTCGGTCTCCTCGTATAGGATAACCCTTTCGTCCTGCCTGAGTTTGTAGTCCAGTTGCCCCTTTCCTACGTCTACCGCATAAACCCTTTTAGCTCCGTGTTGAAGCATAAAGTCCGTAAAGCCTCCCGTAGAAGAACCTACGTCCAAGGCTACCTTATCCCTAAAGTCCAGTCCAAACCTTTTTGCTGCCCACTCTAACTTTTCTCCACCGCGAGAAACGTACTTTGGAAGCTCTCTAACTTCTACCTTTTCGTCTCCCTTTAGTCTGTAGCCCGGTTTGTCAACAACTCTTCCGTTTACGAGCACCTGTCCAGCCATAATGAGAGCCTGAGCCTTTTCCCGCGAAGGCACTATTCCCTTTTCGCACAAGTACTTATCAAGCCTCATGGTGATTAAAATGTATTTTGGATGAAGATTTTCCTTAAGTTAAAATATAGGCTTCTTTTGAGTAAAGCTCAAAAGTCTCCAAACTTTAAGGATTTTTTTGAGGAAATAGACTTAAATAGGAAAGTTGAGGAGAGCACATTCGTAGTGTTTGACTGCGAAGCTACGGAGCTAAATCCCAAAAAATCTGAGCTCCTTTCTATTGGAGCGTTAAAGGTTAAAAACCTTAGTATAAATCTTGGTGAGAGTTTTGAGGCTTACCTTCGTGCGGAAAGAGTCAAGGCTTCCGAGATTCACGGAATAACTAACGAGGATTTAGAGGAGTTTGGAAGACCTCCAAAGGAGGTAATTAAAGAGTTCCTTGAATATGTAAAGGGTAGCGTTTTGGTGGGTTTCTTCGTAAAGTTTGACGCCTCGCTGGTAGAAAAGTATTCCCTGAAGTTCTTTAACTATCCTCTTATAAATTACAAACTGGACCTAATTAGCCTATACAAAAGCCCTTACGGAGAAGCCAAACACTTAGAGGACATTGTTCGGGAGCTTGGTTTTGAGATGAAGGGAAGACACACAGCTATAAACGACGCCTACTTTACCGCTTTGGCTTTTCTTAGACTGATAAAGGGATACGAAGGGAAGAAGCTGGGCAGTCTTCCACTTTTCGTTTAAATTTATTTTTACTATGCTCGTAGGAAGATTTCCCCAGCACAGACCAAGAAGGCTAAGAAGAAACGAAAACATAAGGAGGCTGGTAAGGGAAACCCACCTAACCTTAGACGACCTTATATACCCCTTGTTTATACGCCCCGGGGAGAAGGTCGTAGAAGAAGTACCCTCCATGCCCGGCGTTTATAGGTATTCCGTAGACGAAGCGGTAGAAGAGGTAAAGAGGGTGAGGGATTTGGGAATTCCTGCGGTTATCCTTTTTGGTATTCCAGAGCACAAGGACGAGGTTGGCTCAGACACTTGGAGCGAGGAAGGAATAATTCAAAGAGCCCTTCGGGCTATAAAGAAAGAAGTCCCAGACATTTTCGTAATAACGGACGTATGTTTTTGCGAATACACGACCCACGGGCACTGCGGAGTTTTACACAACCACGACGTTGATAACGACCTTACCTTAGAAAACCTAAAGAAACAAGTAGTTTCTCACGCAGAAAACGGAGCGGACATGGTAGCCCCCTCGGGAATGATGGACGGCATGGTAAAAGCCATAAGGGAAGCCTTGGACGAGGCTGGTTTTAAGCACATTCCTATAATGGCGTATTCCGCAAAGTTCGCTTCCGCTTTTTACGGACCCTTTAGGGAAGCTGCAGAAAGCGCTCCCGCCTTTGGAGACAGGAGAAGCTACCAAATGGACCCCGCAAACTCCCGCGAAGCCCTAAAGGAAGTCTTAATGGACGTAGAGGAGGGAGCGGACATAGTTATGGTAAAACCAGCCCTTGCTTATTTAGACATAATATCTAAGGTAAAAGAGAGCGTTCTCGTGCCCGTGTGTGCTTACAATGTAAGTGGTGAGTATTCTATGATAAAGGCAGCGGGAAGGCTTGGATGGATAGACGAGAAAAAGGTTATGTGGGAAACCCTTCTCTCTATTAAGAGGGCGGGAGCGGACATGATAATAACCTACTTTGCTAAGGAAGTAGCCCAGATGCTCAATAAGGGAGAAGTACCGTGAGGCTGTTTGGAATACCAACCGAAGACAGAGCAGAAGAAATTGCCGAGAAAATAAGCGAAGGAGAGTGGATTTTTCAGGACTTAAAGGAAGGAATAAAGAATAAACTCTCTTGGCAGGAAGCCAAAGAAAAGTTTAAAGAGTTGATTAACGAAGTAAAAAAGTGGAAGTCCGAGATGAGCACGCTAACTCAATACACCGTGTTTATATTCGTGGACGACTTTGAAAATCCAAGGGCTGTAAAGGTCTACGATACTTCCTCTTTGGGATGTGGGACTAAGTTAATTCCCGAAAGGTGGAGGCTTTACAGAGAGGAGCTTCAGGGTGAGTTCAATGATTCTTAAGGTTATTCCCGTAGGGCCCCTTGCGGTGAACTGCTCCGTAATAGCGGACGAAGAAACTGGAGAGGCACTAATAATTGACCCCGGAGCTGAAAGCGAAAAGATACTGGAAAGCGTTAAGGACTTAAAAGTTATAGGAATCGTTGCAACCCACGGGCACATAGACCACGTTGGACAGGTTGGAAGGCTAAAGGAAGAGCTCGGCGTTCCCTTTATTATGAATCCCCTTGATAACTTCCTTATAAACGACGAGATTTGGCAGGGATTTGGAAATTACATAGGAGCAGTCCCTTGCCCAGAGCCCGACATTCCTATAAAGGAAGGTGACGAGCTAAGGGTTGGAAACTTAAGGCTAAAAGTTTTACACACGCCCGGGCACACCCCCGGTCTTTGTTGCCTATACGAAGAGAGTAGAAGGGTGCTTATAGCGGGAGACTTGCTTTTTAAAGGTAGCGTGGGAAGGTGGGACCTACCCGGAGGAAACTTAGAAGACTTAAAAAAGTCAGTAAAGAGAGTCTTAACTGAGCTTCCTCCGGATACTCTCGTGATTTGTGGCCATTACGACGAAACCACGATAGGCCAAGAGAGGACTTTTAATCCTTTCTTTAAAGCTTTATAGGTTTCAATATAAACGAAGTTAACTTCCCGTCTACCTCCAATCCTGCAAAAAACCCAGCCGGTAGACGGATTCTTAGAAAATCAAAGGAAAGAAACAAAAAACCAGTGAGTAAAAAAAGTAATTAAATTAATAAGTTATGGACAAGATTATCATTAGAGGTGCAAGACAACACAACCTAAAGAACATAGACTTAGAAATTCCCAAAAACAAGCTCGTCGTTATAACGGGTCCCTCGGGCTCGGGAAAGTCCTCTTTGGCCTTTGACACTATTTATGCGGAAGGCCAAAGGAGATACGTAGAAAGCCTCTCCTCTTACGCAAGGCAGTTTCTCGGAGTGATGGAAAAGCCCGACGTAGATAGTATAGAGGGGCTCTCTCCCGCAATAGCAATAGACCAAAAAACGACCTCTAAAAATCCCCGCTCAACCGTTGGAACGGTTACCGAGATATACGACTATCTCAGAGTTTTGTGGGCTAATGTGGGAAAGCCCTATTGTCCAGTTTGTGGAAGACTCCTTTCGGGAATGTCCGCCCACGAGATATTGGAGCATGTAGTGAGCAAGTATCAAGGGAAAAGGGTCATGGTTCTTGCTCCTATAGTCAGGGGAAAGAAGGGAGAGTTTAAAGAACTCTTTAAACAAATAGAAAGGTGGGGATACTCAAGGGTAAAGGTAGACGGTGAGCTTACGAGAGTTTCCGAAGTTCCAAAGCTTGATAAAAACAAAAAGCACAACATAGACCTCGTCCTTGACAGGCTCACCGTAAGCGACGAAGAAAGGCCAAGACTCTTAGAGGCTATAGAAAAAGCCTTAGAGTATGCCAGTGGTCTCGTAAAGATTGAAGAGGTTGAAACTGGAAAGGAAGAGTTGTACAGCGAAAAAACCGTCTGTCCCGAGCACGGCTTTAGCATTCCCGAGATTTCTCCCCGCTTATTTTCCTTTAACTCTCCTTATGGGGCTTGCCCAGCGTGTAAGGGGCTGGGAGTAAAGTGGGAAGTTGACCCAGCGCTTTTAATAGACCCCGAAAGACCAGCAATAAAGGCTCTAAAAATTACCGACAGTGGATACTTTAATTACCTTCGGTTTCCCGTTTCTAACGTAATTAGAAAGCTTGGCTATAACCCTTCAACACCTTGGAAAAACTTGCCAGAAAGCGTAAGGGCAGCAGTCCTTTACGGAAACGAATCTCTCGGTTTTGAAGGAGTAATAAGACACTTAGAAAGGAGATTCTTAGAAGAAGAAAGCGAGAGAATAAGGGAAGAGATAGAGGACTACATCGTAGAAAAGCCCTGTCCCGAGTGTAAGGGAGCAAGGCTAAGGCCCGAAGCCCTTGCGGTAAAAATAGAGGGAAAGAGCATATGGGACGTAGTTCAAATGCCCGTGGGAAAAGCCAAAGAGTTTTTTGAGAACCTTTTAGAAAAGCTTGAAGGAAAAGACAGAATAGTGGGGGAAAGGCTCCTAAAGGAAATTATTGAAAGGCTTGGATTTCTCGTAAACGTTGGGCTTGACTATCTTTCTCTTTCTCGGAGCGCTACTACGCTCTCTGGGGGAGAAATGCAAAGGATTAGACTCGCTACCCAGCTCGGCTCCAAGCTCTCTGGAGTCTTATACGTCCTTGACGAGCCCTCTATAGGCTTACATCCCAGAGATACCACTAAGCTCATAAATACCTTAAAGGGCCTAAGAGACCTTGGAAACACCGTAATAGTCGTTGAACACGACCCAGAAACCATAGAAAGTGCGGACTACATTATTGAACTTGGACCGGGAGCGGGTAAATACGGGGGTTATGTTGTTGCTCAAGGAACCGTTGAAGAGATAAAGAATAATCCCAACTCCCTTACGGGGGCTTACCTTAGTGGTAGAAAGGAGATTCCCATTCCCGAAAGCAGAAGAAAACCAAAAGAAGGCTACTCTATAAGGATAATAGGAGCCCGTCAGCACAACTTGAAGAACATTACTGTAGAGATACCCCTTGGTCTTTTCGTTTGCATAACTGGGGTTTCTGGAAGCGGAAAGTCCACGCTCATTTACGACATCCTTTACAAATACGCCAAAAACTACTTTTACGGAACCCACGAGCCCGTTGGAGAGGTAGACAGAATAGAGGGTTTAGAGCACATAGACAAGGTGATAAACGTAGACCAATCACCTATAGGAAGGACGCCCCGTTCTAATCCAGCAACCTATACCAAGCTCTTTGACTTGATTAGAAACCTCTTTGCCCAAACTCCCGAGGCTCGGGCAAGGGGATACGACCCCGGAAGGTTTTCTTTCAACGTAAAAGGTGGAAGGTGTGAGGCCTGTCAGGGAGAGGGAGTCATTAGGGTTGAGATGCACTTTTTACCTCCCGTTTATGTAACCTGTGAGGTGTGTAAAGGGAAAAGGTACAACCGAGAGACCTTAGAGATAACCTACAAAGGAAAAAACATAGCGGATGTTCTTGATATGACCGTGGACGAAGCCTACGAGTTCTTTGAAAACCATCCAGCTATAAGGAGAAAGCTCCAGATACTTAGAGATGTTGGCCTTGGCTACATAAAACTTGGACAACCAGCCCCCACGCTGTCTGGAGGAGAAGCCCAAAGAATAAAGCTCGCAAGAGAGCTGTCAAAAAAAGATACGGGAAGAACCCTATACCTTCTTGACGAGCCCACAACTGGTCTTCACATGGACGACATAAAGAAGCTCATAAACGTTCTTCAAAGGCTCGTTGATAAAGGAAACACCGTAGTCGTTATAGAGCACAACTTAGACGTAATAAAGTGCGCAGATTGGATAATAGACTTAGGACCCGAGGGAGGAGAAAGGGGAGGTGAGGTCGTAGCGGTAGGAACGCCCGAAGAAGTAGCCCAAAATCCAAACTCTTACACGGGAATGTATCTAAGAAAAGTTCTAAGAGTTAAGGAAAAGGTTGCTTAAGTCAGTAAGCTATGTGGTCTGGCTCTTTTTTCTTTGCCTCGTATAACTTTTTATCTACAGCTTCAAGGACTTCTTTAACCTCTTTAAAGTCCTTAGTCACCTCTAATACTCCAAAGCTTGCGGATATTTTAAGCTCCAAACCGTTGCAACGAAACACATGGTTTCTTATTACACTTGAGAGCCTTTGGGCAACTTTTATTCCTACCTCAAGCTTTACTCCCGGAAGTATGACCAAAAACTCGTCACCCCCGTATCTCCCCACAATGTTCTTTGCCCGTAAGTAAGTCCTTAGGAGCTCTCCAACTTTCTTGAGTATGCAGTCCCCCACGACGTGCCCGTAGGTATCGTTTACCTGTTTGAAATCGTTTAAATCCATCATTATAACTACGAAGGGATATCCGTAGTTGTATAGGTCTTTTAAAAGGTCATTTAAAGCCTTTTCAATAGAGCGCCTATTCTTTAGTCCAGTTAGGAAGTCTATGTGAGCTTGCTCTTTTAGTACGCTAATCTCATTTTGGAGCCTTTCAATCGCTCTTTCCTTTTCTTTTAGCTCGTTTATAAGCTTTTGATTAGTTTCTTGAAGCTTCTTAACCCTTTCAAGAATTTCTTCCAATAACTTTATATTCGTTTCTTGGGAATACTTTTTTAACTCCTCTCCACTTTTTTCTATATCTTTTTCGTACTTTTGAACTGCGTTTATGTATTCCTTAATAATACTCCCCACTTCTTTGGCAATCTGTTCTAAGTCTACGGATAGCCTTAGGTCAATCTTAGCGTCTCTAAAGATTCTGTAGTAGAGCTCTATCAGTTCGTTGACGGAAGCGTCTATATTGTTTTCTACGATGTAGCAAAATACGAAAAACCAACGAGCGTAATTTTCCGGAGTTGGAAGAATGTTTTGCTCAACTAAAAACTTAAGCTCCCTTTTTATTATCTCCTTTAAAACTTCTCTCTCTTCTTCCGTAAGTTCCTTTCCCTCCTTTAGCTTTTCATAGACTTTACAACCAAGCTCCATTCTTGGTTTAATTTTAAATCATTTTTCTCAATCCATTCCTTCATAGAATTTAACGCCCTTTGAGCCATTAGCTCCTTTCTCTTCATTTTGTCTTTAATCTTCTTATCTAAGGGTGGAAGAAGGCCAAAAACGGGATTCATAGGCTGGAGCTCTCCCTCCTTCGTGGTTATGTACTTTACGAGCGCTCCAAGCATCGTATCCTCTGGAGCTTCAAGGAGCTTTTCTCCCCTTGCGAGCCTTCCCGCATTTATCCCTGCAAGAATGCCCGTTGCCGCCGAGGCAACGTATCCCTCTACCCCCGTTATCTGTCCTGCGAAGAATACATTTTCTTTGTGTCTAAGGTTCAAAAAGGGAGTTAATACCTTATTAGATTGTATAAAAGTATTCCTGTGCATGGAGCCAAGCCTTACGAAAACCGCATTCCTTAGGCACGGGATAAGCCTAAACACCCTCTTTTGCTCCTTGTAGGTTAGCTTAGTCTGAAATCCCACAAGAGAAAGAAGCGTTCCCTCCTTGTTTTCTTTCCTTAGCTGAACAACCGCAAAGGGCTCTTTACCCGTTCTTGGGTCTATTAATCCAACAGGTCTCATAGGCCCGTGAAGGAGAGTCTTGTATCCCCTTTCTGCCATCTCTTCTATAGGAAGACATCCTTCAAAGTAAACGGCTTTCTCAAAGTCTTTGGGCTGAACCTTTTCGGCTTTTAGGAGTTCCTCGTAAAATACCTTATATTCTTCTTCCGTCAAAACGCAGTTAAAGTAATCCTCTCCCCCTTTTCCGTATCTTGAGCCCCAGAAACCCTTAGAAAAATCTACGCTGTCCGCTTCAACTATGGGGGCTATAGCGTCGTAGAAGTAAAGCGTATCGTATCCCACGAGCTCCTTTATCTTCTCGCTCAAGGCTTCAGAAGTAAGAGGACCAGTAGCTACTATCACAATTTCGTCCTCAGGAATTTCCGTAACCTCTTTTCTAATTACCTTTATGTTTGGGTGGCTCTCTATCTTCTCGGTTACGTATTGTGAAAAGATGTTCCTATCCACTCCCAAAGCCCCGCCCGCGGGAACTCTTGATACCTGTGCCGCTTCCAATATGAGAGAGCCGAGCATCTCCATTTCCGCCTTAAGAAGCCCTGCTCCCGTGGTAATCTCTAAACCACCAAGGGTATTACTGCACACGAGTTCTGCTAAGTTTCCAGTTTTGTGAGCTGGAGTCATCTTTTGGGGTCTCATCTCGTAAAGAATTACCTCAAACCCCTCGTTTGCTAGTCTCCAAGCAGCCTCGCTTCCCGCCAGTCCACCACCTACAACTATCACCCTCTTTTTCATCACAAGTTAATGAATTTATACTAATGTTTTCCTATGAGTAGGCTAATAGTCATTCCCGCAAGGCTCGGCTCCACTCGTCTAAAAGAAAAACCCCTCAGAGAAATAGCGGGAAAACCCTTGATAAGATGGGTAGTGGAAAACCTAAAGAAAACTGGATATCCCCTCCTCCTTGCAACCGACAGCGAAAGAATAAAAGAGGTCGTTGAGGACCTCTGCGAGGTAGTCTTGACCCCTTCAGACCTTCCTTCGGGAAGCGATAGGGTTCTTTACGCGGTTAGGGACTTAGAGGTTGAATACGTAATAAACTATCAAGGGGACGAGCCCTTTGCCTATAAAGAGGACATAGACAAACTCTTTAGCACTTTGGAAAAGGGCGATAAGGTAGCAACCTTAGCTCTAAGAGACCCAGAAGCCTACAACAGACCCCAAGATGTTAAGGTAGTCCTTGACAAGGAAGGCTATGCCCTTTACTTTTCTCGCTCACCCATTCCATACTTTTACAAGAAAAAGGAAAATTACCCTCTTAAACACGTTGGAATTTACGCATACACGAAAGAGACATTACTTAAGTTTGGCTCCCTGCCAAGGGGAGAGCTTGAAGAGATAGAGTCCTTAGAGCAGTTGAGACTTTTGGAAAACGGAATAAGGATTAAGGTCATACTCACGAGCAACTTTTACCACGGGGTAGATACGGAAGAGGACATAAAGATAGTAGAAGAAAAGTTAAGAGCGGGCTATTAGCCCGCCATTAGGTCCCTCTTTATCTCTTCGGGAGTGGGGCAAGCTTCTGGTGGCATTCTCTTGGTCTTTGATGCGTAATACATAACGGGTATGAGGACGAGGGTGAGGGTAGTAGAGGCTATGGTTCCAAAAATGAGAGATATCGCAAGCCCGTTAAATATGGGGTCAAAGATAATAACGAAAGCTCCTATAATTACCGCTGCAGCGGTAAGGAGTATGGGTCTCGTTCTTATAACTCCAGCCTCTACCACAGCAATGTGAACGGGAAGCCCTTCTTTTACTCTTTGTTCTGCAAAGTCAACGAGAAGTATGGAGTTTCTAACGATTATTCCTCCAAGGGCAATAAAACCTATCATAGAAGTAGCGGTGAAGAATACGTTTCCCATAATCTTGTCCATAATCCAGTGTCCGGGGATAATTCCAACGAGCGTAAGGGGTATTGGAGAAAGAATAATTCCGGGAATCCTGAAGTCTCTAAACCACGCAAGAACTAAAACGTACATAACGAATACCGCAGCTCCAAAAGCAAGCCCAAGGTCTCTAAAGACCTCTAAGGTTATGTGCATCTCTCCGTCCCACTTTACATATACCCTGTCTTCTACAACGGGAAGGGACATCCAGAGCTCACCAACTTTTCCATAGGGATTTTCAAGGCTGAGAATCTTATCCCTAACGTCAAGTATTCCGTATATGGGAGCTTCTTCCCTTCCAGCAACGTCACCAATTACATATATAACCCTTCTTAGGTTCTTGTGATAGATAGTCGTGGGAATGGGACCTTCTACGACCTCAACGAGTTCAGAAAGGGGAATAAGCTCTCCCTGTCTGTTAGGAATCCTTATAGACCTTAAGATTTCTGGAGTTCTAAACTCTTCCGCAAGCCTTATAACTATGTAAACGTGTTCGGTATCAGTGTTTTGAAGAACTCCTACCTTCCAACCACCAATGAGTGCCCTTAGCGTATAGACAACCTCCTCCTTAGAGAGACCAGCAAGCTTTACTTTGTCTTCCTTTACCTTAAAGGTAATCATAGGAGCGGGATATTCTAAGTAGATTCCTTCGTCGGTTATGGCCTTTGAGTCTTTGAAGATTTTAAGAACTCTCCAAGCAAACTCTTGTTGGGTCTTCATGTCGGGCGCGTATATTTCGGCAACTATTGGAGAAAGAACAGGGGGTCCGGGGGGAACCTCTACTACCGCAACGTATTTAGCTCCGTATTTGTTGGCTATCTCGTGAACCTTTGGTCTTATGAGTTTTGCAAATTCGTGAGATTGAAGGTCTCTATCGTGTTTGCCAACGAGATTGATTTGTATTTCCGCCATGTTAGAGCCTTTTCTGAGGTAGTAGTGTCTAACGAGTCCGTTAAAGGTAAAGGGTGCTGCGGTTCCAACGTATATCTGGTAGTCGGTAACTATGGAGTACTTTCCTACGTAATCAGCAATCTCCTTGGCTACCCGCAGGGTGTCCTCTAAGGTCGTTCCTTCGGGCATGTCAAGGACTATTTCAAGCTCAGACTTGTTGTCGTAGGGAAGCATCTTAACGAGAACGTGCTTGGTAAAGAGCATTCCAACCGCTCCACCCATTAGGGCAAGAACGAAAAGGTAAAAAGCGTATCTCTTTGCCTTGCTTGCGAGAAGTGGATACATAATCCTGCAGTAAATCTTCCAAAAGAGTGTCTTCTTTATGTCTATTTCGTGAGCTTCCCTTTCCTTTTTAAGGATGTGATAAGCTGCCCAAGGGGTGACAATAAAGGCTACGAGCAGTGAGAAGAACATAGCTACCGATGCGTTAATGGGAATGGGTCTCATGTAGGGACCCATCATTCCCGTAACGAAAGCCATGGGCATGAGAGCCGCTATAACCGTAAAGGTTGCAAGTATCGTGGGGTTTCCGACCTCGTCCGTTGCGCGGACTATTGCATCCCTTGGTGGGAGTTTTTGCATTTCAAACCATCTGTGAATGTTTTCAACTACGACTATAGCGTCGTCAACCAAAATACCTATGGAGAATATGAGAGCAAAGAGGGTAACTCTGTTTAGTGTAAATCCGTACATCTCGTTGAGAAAGAGGGCTATAGATAGCGTAACGGGGACCGCAAGTCCTACGACTATTGCTTCCCTTACACCGAGCGCTACCGCTATAAGTAGAACTACGGAGAAGGTAGCGATAAAGAGGTGTTCAAGGAGCTCCATTGCCTTTTCTTGGGCTGTTTCTCCGTAATTTCTCGTTATCGTTACGTTAACGTCCTTTGGAATTACCTTTCCTTTGAGGTGATTGACGAGCTCTATCACCTCTTCCGCAACTACTACCGCGTTAGTGCCCTTTCTTTTGGATACCGCTATAGTAACCGCGGGATAAAGCTCTCCGGGTTTTCCTTCTATTCCCTTATACTTGTGCGCTTGACCTACTCCAAAGAGAACGTAGTCTTCTATTTCGGAGGGCCCGTCTATTATGGTGGCAACATCCTTTAAATAAATAATCCTTCCGTCTCTAACGCCTACAACGACATTCTCCACGTCTTTAACGGACTTAAAGAACTCCCCAGTCTTTACGAGGTATTCCATATTGCCCTTGTTAATCTTTCCGCTTATAGCTTGAGCGTTTGCGGACTTTAAGAGCTCAGCTATGTAAAGTGGAGATATCCTATAGGCCTCTAACTTCTTAGGGTCTATGACGATTCTAATCTGTCTTGGCCTTCCACCTACGATGAAAACGTCCGCTACGTTTTCTATCTTTTTTATCTCGTTTTGCAGGGTTGCAGCAATCCTTCTAAGTTCGTACCAGTCGTAATTTTTACCCCAAAGGGTCAAAGTGACTATGGGAACGTCGTCTATGGACATTAGCCTAACTATGGGAGGCAAGACCACTCCGGGTGGAGCCAAGTCTAAGGCAGACATCATCTTAGAATTGAGGTCAACAAGAGCCTTAACAGGGTCCGTCCCAACATAGAACCTTGCGGTAACTATTCCCATATCGTTAGCGGAAGCTGAGTATATGTACTCTATGTCCTTAAGCTCCCATAGCTTCTTTTCCAAGGGAAGTACTACTCTTGCTTCTACCTCCTCGGGAGTAGCCCCCGGATAGGAAATAAAGATGTCTATCATGGGAACGACGATTTGGGGCTCTTCTTCCCTCGGAGTGGTTAAAACCGCAAACAGTCCAAGAGTCAAGGAAACAAAGACGAGAATAGGAGTGAGTTTTGAGTCTATAAAGTAGTTTGCAAGCCTTCCCGCTAGTCCGTACATGCGCTAACCTCCGACTTTACATCCGTCACAGGCCTTTTCTAAGCCTTCAATCACGATTTTGTCACCGGGAGAAAGTCCCGAAAGAACTTCGTAATACCCGTTTAGCTCCCTTCCAAGCCTTACAAATCTAAGCTCTAAGGTTCCGTCTGGCTTTACTACCCAAACGCCGGTAAAGTCCCACCTTTTGTAAATAGCACTTGCAGGAACGAGAACGGTTTTTTCAGGTAATTTTTCGGTAATGTAGAGTTCTGCAAACAACCCACCCCTTAGCTTTACTCCCTCCTCCTGAATGACCGCCTTTACCTTGAAAGTCCTCGTTTGAGGATTTACGGCGGCTTCCTTTTCTACTATCCTTGCGGGGAAGCTTCTGCCCAAGAGACCAATGTAAACCGTTACGGTGTCTCCTACCTTTACTTTGTCAAAGTACTTTTCTGGTAAGTAACTCTCTACTTTGTAGGGTCCTTTCTCAAGTATGGCGAGGGGCTTTCCGGGAACCGCTATGTCTCCCTTGTCAGCGAGCTTCTGAACAACATATCCGTCAAAGGGAGCCTTTATTTGGTAATACGAGAGCTGAGAGGCTGCAGCTCTGTATGCTCCCGTAGCAACGCCTATCTCAGCCTTTGCAGCCTCAAGCTGGGCTTCTGCTGCTCTATACTGGGCTTCTACTTGGTCGTATTCTTGCTTGGTAATCGCACCCTCCTTTAGGAGCTCCCTATACCTTTCGTAGGTTTTCTTTACGGAATCGTAATGGGCTTTTGCAGCAAGGTAGTTTTTCTGAGCTTGCTCTATTCTTTGTTTTGCTATGTCTACCTGAGCTTGGGCTTCAGTTGGGTCTATTACGAATAGGGTTTGCCCCTTTTTAACCACGTCCCCTTCCTTTACGAACTCTCCAATTATGTATCCCATAACTCTCGTAGAGATTTCCACTTGGTCTTCTGGAACTACGGTTGCGGTGTAGGGAACCGCTATCTCTTCTACCACTTCAACTGGCTTTATAACTAAGCCTCTAACTACCCTCTTTTCCTTTTCTACCTCCTCAGCCTTCATCTTTGAATGGAAAAATCCCGCAAGCCACAGGATTATTAGGAGTATGGGAAGAAATAAGAAGACGAAATACTTAGCAAAGGTTTTCATTTTGCGACCTCCTCTTTAAGAATTCCCCCCGCAAAGAGAACTTGAGCACGGGCAACGTTGCAGTCTCTAAGAGCTTTTACGTAGTCTAGCCTTGCCATGTCAAGCTGGGTTTGGGCATCTAAAAGATCTACCATTCTTGCCAATCCGTTTTGGTATCTCTTTTGAAGAACTCTTACCACTTCTTCTGCCTGTTTTACCCGTTCTTGTGCAGACTTTAAGGAGTAAAGGGCATTCTCGTAGCTTTTGTAAGCCTTCTCTATCTCAAAGAATATAGCTTTTCCGAGAAATTCCCTTTGGTGTAATACGGAAAGCTTCTGTTCCTTAAAACTCCTTGCTTTGTATATAGGAGAAAATCCCAGATTAAACTCCCAGGATACTCCCACTCCTACCATATAGCCATCCCCATGACTTCCAAAAGGAGTGTTTTTATCGTACATAAGGTAGCTGGCAAAGGCGTATATGTGGGGCAAAGCGTCAGCGTAAGCACTCTTCATGCCTTCCTCCACAGACTTAGCGAAGTAATAAGTAGCCCTGTAATCTTCCCTGTTTTCAAGGGCAACCTTCATAACTTGTTCTTTATCAACTTCTTTGCAACCTTCAAAGTCTTTAACGTCAAAATCACCAAGCTCTTCGTTTATCAAGAGCTCTAAAGCCTTCTTAGCTACTTGGTAGTCGTTCTTAGCCCTTTCTAAGTTCTCTAAGGCTTTTGCGTGATGAACCCTTGCTCTTAGGACATCAGCAAATAGCGCCGTTCCTACCTCGTAAGCCTTTTTAGCAAGTTTTAGGTGTTCTTCCGCTTCCCTTACCGCCTGCTGTGCTACCCTTACATACTCCTTAGCAAGCACTGCGTTAGCGTAAGCTTCGTACACCTTTAGAATAACCTCTTCCTCTTTTCTTTGATAATTAAAGCTTTCAGCTTCCCACCTGTATTTAGCCATGTTCTTGTAAGCTTGGAGCTTTCCACCCATCCATATGGGAATTTGGAGAGAGAGATTGGTCTCAAAATTGTTAAGAGAATTGGGATTGTTTAGCTTGTCGGGAATAAAATCGTTTTGAGTAATTCTCTCTTGGTTAAGCTTTCCAAATAGAACGTATCCCGGAACGTCGGTTCTTGTGAAAGTTTCGCTTATCTTAAGCGTAGGAAAGAGCATTCCGCGAGCGGACATGTATTCGTATTCGTAAGACTTTACTTTGTTTCTCTCAGCCTTTAGCTCTAAGTTATTCTCTAAAGCTTTATTGACAAAAAAGCTAAGGTCCTTTTCCTCGGCAAAAACAAAGCTCACAAGAGCTAAAAGGAGTAGCAACTTCATCTTCCCCTCCATTTATACAATTTTATAACCACATTAGAATATTCGCAAATCTTTATAAGCCTTGCCAATCAACGAATTCATCCAACTCCCTGCCCAAGTACTCTCTTACGAAATTGCTCCCCACCTTCCCGTAGCTTTCTGCCCCAAGGATAACTACGGTGAGTTCTCCCTCTTTAATCTCTTTTTCTTTTTCCCGCAAAAGTTCTTCAAGCTGTTTTAAGCTTATCCCCCGCAGGTCCTGAAGGGTATCCGCAGGAATTCCAAGGAGTTTTTTCCCTTCCTCTTTTCCTATTAGCATAACCTCGCTCTTTTCGGGGAGAAACTCCGTCCTAAGGGTTGCTGCAACCTTACCGCTTAGGAGTTTTTCCTTAAACCGCTTTGGAACTACGAAGGTAGGATTAGTAAGACCAGTAATCCTTTCCAAGGGAAAGGCTTTAAAGTCTTCCGAAAGAATTACCTTTATGTTTTGTTTGTTTATAAAGAGCGTATTTCCTACTACCTTTTCAACCACGCCTTTTGCAACTCCCCTTATGGACTGAGAATAGGGAACGACGAAGGAAGGAATTACCTCTCCATCAACCTCTATCTTTCCCTCTAAAAGCTTCCAGTTTAGAAAGGGAAACTCGTATTCTTTGACGGGAAGGCCTAAGGATTCCGCAAGAATGCGAGCTTCTTTGAAAAAGATTCTCTCCTCCTTAGAACCCGGTGCTCTTCCTTTAACGCTTACCAAGTCCCACTGAATGGGAGTCTCCTTCTGTTTAAAAAGCCCGTAAATACATCCGCAGTAGTCTTGTTGGTATAGGTCCCTTTCCTTTGAAAGCTTAAACATCTCCTGCGTTCCACCGCCCTTTCTGTAGTCAAGGGCTAAAAAGGTTATTCCAGCGCCCTTGGTCGCACTTTCACCAGCCTTTTTCAGCTGGGGAATGCTCTTTTTAGGACTCATTAAAAGAGTCGTAGTCAGGTAATTACAGCCGAGCTCTTTAGCCACCTGAGCGGAGCGCTGTAGCCTGTAGTCAAAACATATTTCACACCGCTTTCCCCTTTCGGGCTCGTTTTCGTAGCCCTTTACCCTTTCAAGCCAGTTTTCTACGTCGTATTCTCCTTCTATTAGCTTTATTCCGAGCTCCCTGCAAATTCTTTCCGTTTCAAGGTATCTGAGTTTGTACTCTTCGTAAGGGTGGATGTTTGGGTCGTAAAAGTAGCCTATTATCTCCGCTTCTGGAAAGTCTTCCCGCAGTTTCTTTAGAAAGTAAATCGCATCTGGAGCACAGCACACGTGAACGAGTATTTTATCCTTCATTTTGCTTTCCCTTTTTTTCCATAAGAATCTCTTCAACCTTTACGACTTTGGTCTTGGGTACTTTTACTATCGCTTTCTGGTAAGCCTCTCCCTGGAGTTTGGACAGCTCCATCTGGATGAACTCCATAAGCTGGTCTATCTGTCTCTGCATCTCTTCTATCTGTTCCTTTAGATTAAGGATTATGTCTACTCCCGCAAGGTTTACTCCGAGCTCTCTGGTTAGGAAGAGTATAAACTCTAACCTCTCAAGGTCTTCGTCGGTGTATAGACGAGTATTTCCTTCGGTTCTTGAAGGCTTTAAGAGCCCCTCTCTTTCGTAAAGCCTTAAGGTCTGAGGATGGATGTTGTACATCTTCGCAACTAAGCCAATTGTATAGTATGCCTTCCTCTTCTTCATACCTCACCACCTCTCTACAATTCTCTCAGGTTTTGGTAAAACTTCTTGTAATTCTTTAAGGAGTTCCTCAACCCTTTTACGGTTTCCAAGAATTCTGTCAAGTAAGTTGTACTTAGGAACATCTATGTGAACCCTTACGAACATATCACCCCTTCCTGAGCCCTTTAACCTTGGCATACCCATGCCCTGAACCTTTATAACCTCCCCTTCCCTTACGCCGTCGGGTATCTTTACCTTTACCTTTTCCCCTTCTATCGTAGGAACCTCTATCTCCGTCCCAAGAACCGCTTCAGGGTAAGTAAGGTTTACGTCAACGAATAGGTCGTCCCCTTTTCTTTCAAATATTTTGTGAGGTTTGACCTTGACGAGTATGTAGAGGTTTCCTGGCTCACCCCCGTATTTTCCGTAGTTTCCTTTTCCTTCAACTACGAGTTTTGCCCCGTCGTATACGCCGGGTGGTATTTTAACCTTTATGGTTTCCTTTTTCTTTACAGTTCCCCTGCCACCGCAGGCTGGACACGGGTCGTAAATCACGCCCTCTCCCTGACAGGTGGGACAGGTTTGCCTAACTTGGAAGAACCAGCTTCCACGAACTACCTCTCCCCTTCCCCCGCAGGTGGGACAGGTCCTTGCAGAGTCTTTATTAATCCCCTCTCCTTCACACCTTTCACAGGGAACTTCCCTTTCTATCTCTATTGGTATGGTAGTCCCTTTAAAGGCTTCCTCCAAAGTTACCTCTACGGGAACGACTAAGTCCTCACCGCGGTAAGCGGTTCTTCTCCTCCATCCCCTCCTTCTTCTTCCTGCAGCCCTTTCAAAAATCGTTTCAAAGTCAAAGGGTATTCCTTCAAAGAACTCTTTTAGAATTTCTTCAAGGTCTGGAATCGTCGTAGAGGTTTGGGCGCTAAAGCCAGACTGCTCAAGGCCAGCGTGTCCGTACATGTCGTAAATTCTTCTTTTCTCTGGGTCAGAAAGCACCTGATAGGCCTCGTTTATCTCTTTAAACTTCTCCTCACACTCGGGTTTTTTGCAGATGTCTGGGTGATACTTGCGAACGAGCCTTCTGTATGCCTTCTTTATCTCCTCTTGCGAAGCGTTTCTCGGAACTCCAAGAATTTCGTAATAATCCTTTTTGGTTGAGGAAGCCATTTTTAGACCTCCGGTAATACCAAGAAAATATTAAAATTTGAGTAAAGTTTTGTCAAGTTTTTAAATCATACTATACTAATAATCTGCTGGGTTTTAGCACTCCCCCCTTTAGCTCGCCTATGCCTATAAATCTATTATTATCGTAAATTTTTACAAGACCATTATAGTCGTAAAGGCTCACCAAAATGCTTTGGCCCTTTATCACCTTCCCTACTTGAAAGCTGTTTAACCTTATCTCTGGCAAAAACCTCATAAGCTCGTCAACGGGTCTCAAGAATTCTTTCGGATTTTGTGAGCTAAGGAATTCCTCCAGACTAGCTGCCTCCAAAAGGTCTATACCGTCTATCTTTGTCCTTCTTAGCTCTTTCACATAACCTCCTATTCCCAGCTTCTTTCCAAGGTCGTGGGCAAGACTTCTGACGTATCCACCTGAGGAGATTTCTACCAGAAACTTAGCGGTTTTTTCTTCAGGATTGCACTCAAGGAGTTTAAGGTCGTAAATGTAAACCTTTATAGGTTTTAGCTCCACACTTACGCCTTTTCTGGCAAGTTCGTAAGCTCTTTTTCCCTTAATCTTCTTTGCGGAGAAGGGTGGGGGAGTCTGTTCAATTTCTCCGTGAAAGTCCGTGAGAACCTCCTTTAGCTTTTCACAGTTTAGCTCTCCCTCGTAAACCTCTACTATTTTCCCTTCTGCGTCGTAGGTGTCCGTTTGGGCTCCAAACTGGACGGTAAATTCGTAGGTTTTGGGAAGTCTTTGAAAGACCGAAGCAAAGCGCGTAGCTCTGCCCACGAGAAGAATGAGCAAGCCCGTACCAATAGGGTCAAGGGTTCCCGTATGTCCTACTTTTTCCTTTAATTTTTCCTTTACCTTTTCAACGACTTGAGTAGAGGTTAAACCCTTTGGTTTGTCAATAAGTAGTGCCCCTTCCATTAGCTTAAGAAGTCCTTTAGGTGGCGCTTCATAGCGAGGCTTCTGAGCTTTCTGAGGGCTCTCGTTTCTAATTGCCTTACCCGTTCGCGAGACAGCCCCAGAATTTCTCCGATTTCTCTTAGAGTTTTTGGTTCGTTTCCTTTTAGTCCGAAGCGAAGCTCTATTACTTTTCTCTCTTTTTCGGTTAGCTTACTAAGAAGGTCGTCTATTTCTTTTTGGACTACCTCTTGAATAATCTTTTCTTCTACATCCGCAGTTCCGTGCTTGCTGAGAAAGTCTATAAAGAAGGTATCTTCGTTTTCACCTACTGGTGCGTCCAAGGATAGAGGGACTCTGCAAATCTGAAGGTATTTTTCTATTTCTTCGGGGGGAATCTTGTAGCCTTCTTCCTTGAACCTCTTTTCCACTTCCTCGGGAGTGGGCTCCCTTCCGAGCTCTTTTTCAAGCTCTTTTTCTATGATTTGTTTTGAGAGTTCTTCCGCTATTTCTTCTGGTGTTGGCTCTCTTTCTAGTTCTTTTGCAAGCTCTCCGTAAATGTGAGTGATTTTGTTTATTAAGTGGGATTGCTTTAGAGGAATCCTAACCGCTCCCGTTTGTTGGGAAAGGGCTTGCATTATCGCCTGCCTTATCCACCAAACTGCGTAAGAAATAAACTTAACGCCCCTGTCTGGGTCAAAGCGCTTTGCCGCCTCAAGAAGCCCAAGGTTTCCTGCGGCAATTAGTTCGGAGAAGGGAAGACCGTATCCAATATACTGCTTTGCTACGCTTACGACGAACCTAAGGTTAGACTCTACCAGCTTCTTTAGGGCTTCTTTGTCCCCTTGTTTAGCCCTTATTGCGAGCTCCTTTTCCTCTTCTGGAGTTAGGAGAGGAATCTTAGAAATCTTTTTTAAGTATTGATTTATTAACTCTTGCTCCGTATCCGGAACCACAGCCAACCCTCCTATCTTAGGGGAAGGGATATAAATGTATTAAAGTTTCCCCTTCTGACAAGTAGCAAAATCCTACTTTTTTGTCCTTTTTTTGCCTCCTCAACGATTTGGAAAAACTCCTTCGTGCTCCTCACGGGCTTGTTTTGAACTTCAAGTATTATATCTCCTGGTCTTAAACCTGCAAAGTCTGCTATGCTGTTGGGAATCACCCTTTCAACTAAAATACCGTATTCAACTCCCAAATCTCTTTTTTCGTCCGGCCTTAGGTCTCTAAGGATTAAGCCGATGTTATCGGGAGATGGACTTCTTCTGCTGACTTCCCTTTCAGGCATCTCCCCTACGGTTATCGTTATAACTTCCTCTTTACCCTGCCTTATTACTTTTAGTTTTACCTTAGTCCCGGGCTTTGTCTTCATAATTTTAAATTGGAGGTCTCTTGCATCTTCTAACTTTTCTCCGTTGTATTCAACAATTACGTCCCCAACCCTTAGCCCCGCATTATCCGCAGGACTTCCGGGAACGACTTGAGCTACTATTACTCCTTCTCTTACTCCAATAGCTTCCGCTATTTCCGGAGTTACGTCCTGAATAACCACTCCTATCCACCCTCTCGTAACCTTTCCACGCTCTATGATTTGGTCCATTACCCACTTGGCTAGATTTATGGGAATGGCAAATCCAAGCCCTTGAGCGTTTGCAATTATTGCGGTATTTATACCTACGACTTCTCCGTCCGTATTAACGAGGGGTCCTCCCGAGTTTCCGGGATTTATCGCTGCATCCGTTTGAATAAAGTTTTCGTACTGGGTAACTCCTAAGCTTCTTCTCAGGGCTGACACAACACCCACCGTTACAGTTCTTTCAAGACCAAGGGGATTACCTATAGCTATAACGAGCTGTCCTACCCTTAGTTTGTCCGAATCCCCCAACTTTGCAATCCTATTCTCTATGTCTGGAATGTCTGAAGCGTCTATTTTTAATACCGCAACATCCGTTTTTTTGTCCATTCCCACGATTTCCGCTTTTTTGTATATTTCCTTACTAATCTTCACATTAACCCTTACCGCATCCTCAACGACATGGGCGTTCGTTAGAATGTAAGCAACTTTTTTACTCTTGTCGTACTTAACAATTACACCACTACCGATAGCGGTTTCTCTCCTAATAAAGGGCTCTGGACCAAAAAAGGGAAAACCGGGAAAGGGATTAAACATCTGGGCTTCTTTCACCACGAACACGGTAACCACAGAAGGGGAAACCCTCTCAACTATACGAATGAGCTCGTTCTCAAAGGCTTTTAGAGTATTGCTTTCTGAAAGCTGAACAGGATTTGGGACATTACTTTTATTATCACCACGAGAAGGATTGCAGCCAAAAACGGTCAAACTTAGGAAAATAACCCAAAGGGCTAAGAGTTTCCCCATAATCCTTCATTATAACCTAAGCACTTTGTATCATAATTTAGTTATGGGAAAGATTATTCAGTTTCCTTTGGGAGACGACAAAAGTAATAAGGAAAAAGGGGAGGAATTAAAAGAGGAGGAAGTAAGGACTGAGCCCCTGTCTGAAGAGGACTTTCAAGAACTCATAGAACCCCTTAAGGAGGGATTAAAAGTCCTTTACCCTTCTCAGGTAAAAGAGGTTCACGGATTTATCGGGCTTGGAGAAAAGAGAGGAAAGGAAAAGTTCGTTGCGGGACTGCTATTTTGGGAACACTACAAGTATCAACAGCCCCTCGTTTCCAGCTTTTTGGCGGTGTTTAAGGAAAATAAGCTGGAAAAAATCTCTTTCTTGGAGGCAAAAAACAACTACTGGGACTGGAAGCTCCTCGTAAAAACTTACAAGGATAGGTTTCACACCGAAGAACTACTAAACGGACTCTTACATCTAAAGGAAAAGTTTCAGAAAGGTGAGTTGTGAAACATCATAAATTTAGCATATTAGAATATTATAATATCCTAATAGGAGGTAAATGAGATGACTATGGATAGACTCTTAAGACTAACCTCAGGAGTGGTTTTACTTGTCGTTCTAATACTTGGCATACTACCTGCTGACGACGTTCATTGGTTTTGGAAGCTATTCTTAGCCTTTATGTCTCTAAACCAGATACAGTCCGCCTTTACCAACTGGTGTCCTGTGGTGAGCCTCTACAGAGCCCTTGGAGTGAAAGAGTGCCAGTGCTGAGTTTTTAAACATTTCCCGCCTTTCCCTTAAAATACTCTTTTATGTTAATCAAACACTTTGACAATCCTATACTCTTTTACAAATTCCTAAAGGAGCGCGTAGGTATATTTTTTAGAGAAGCTGAACAGCGCTCTGGAGAGGGAATTTTTCACTGCGTTTATTTTAAAGACGATAAAATACCCCCCTCCGTAGTCTTTGAAGCGGGAAGGAAGAGCTGTGTTTCGGTATTTTTTAACGAGGGAAATTACGCCGTATGTGGAAGCGAAGCAAAGTTAAAGGAGTTTTGCGGAGAGCTGGTAAAGTTTCCAGAAGCGAAGAAACTCGCTTGGGAAATCTTAGAAAACCTTATTAGATATAAAAAAGAGAACTTCCTGCTTTGCTATAACAGAAAGATTCTTCCCCTTGGATTGAAAACGGCTATAATGGGAGTCCTAAACGTTACTCCCGACAGCTTTTCCGACGGAGGAGAGTTCTTAGAGCCTTCAAAAGCCGTAAAAAGAGCGGTTCAAATGGCTGAAGAAGGAGCGGAGATAATAGACATAGGAGGAGAAAGCACCCGTCCCGGCTCTCAAAGAATCACCGCGGAAGAAGAACTAAAGAGAATTTTGCCAGTCCTAAGAGAGGTGAGAAAGGAACTGCCAAACGTATGGATTTCCGTTGACACTTACAAGTCTGAGGTGGCAAGAGTTTGTTTAGAAGAGGGAGCGGACATAATAAACGACATAAGCGGAGGAACCTACGACCCAGAAATCCTCAAAGTAGTAGCCCAATACAGGTGTCCTTACGTAATAAATCACGTAAAGGGAAGACCAGAAACTTGGAAAACAGAACCAATAATATACGAAGATGTAGTAGCGGAAATTATTGAGTTTTTTAATAGACAAATAAACAAACTACGGCAGCTCGGATACAAAGAAGAAGAAAAGCTCATTCTTGACCCGGGAATAGGCTTTGGGAAGTTGCCCGAGCACAACATAGAAATACTCAAACGCTTTGACGAGTTTAGAACTCTTGGTAAAATACTTATGGTAGGAGTTTCCAGAAAGTCCTTTATAGGAATAATCTTAGAAGGCTTTTTAAACAAAAAAACTGAGCCAAAAGAGAGGCTCTTTGGAAGCTTAGGAGCCCTTGCGATTCCTGTTTTGAAGGGAGCTAAAATAGTAAGAGTTCACGACGTAAAGGAGACGAGGGAATTTTTAGCCCTCCTTGATGCGGTGAGAACTTACGATGGAGTTTGAAGTCTTAAAGGAACTCTTCTCTTGGAGGGACATTCTTGACATTTTAGGTTTAACTTTAGTCTTTTTTGCCTTCATAGTTTTCCTAAAAGCCGCTAAGGGTTTTCACATACTAAGACTTCTCGTATTTCTTGGAATTATATGGACCTTCTCGGAGCTCCTTAACCTTGCAACCCTTTCTTGGATGTTTGAAAAGCTCTGGACCTTAGCTCTTTTTACCCTCGTAGTAGTATTCCAGCCAGAAATAAGAAAAACCCTTGCAAACATAGGTAGGAAAGCGAAAGTTCTGAAAACCGCAGAATACGAAGAGCGTTCCATAGACAGGCTCGTTAGAGCCTGCAGATTTATGTCCGAAAGACAAATTGGAGCGCTAATAGTTATAGAAAGAAATCAAAACATAGAGGACCTAATAGAAGGATGCGTTTATTTGGATGCAGCAATTTCTGCAGAACTCATAATAACCATCTTCTACCCTACTACGCCCCTTCACGACGGGGCTATAGTGATAAGAAAAGACAGAATAGCCTTTGCTTCCTGCGTTCTTCCACTCTCAAAGAGTGACAAAATACCCCAAAAATACGGAACCCGCCACAGAGCAGCAGTTGGGATTTCTGAGTTAAGTGACGCAATAGCTATAGTCGTTTCTGAAGAAACAGGAGAGATTTCCGTAGCGGTAGAGGGAAACCTTGAAAAGGTTCTTGACCCAGAACTTCTAAAGGACAAACTCCTCTCCTTGCTGGGAGTAAAACATGAAGCGTAGAGAAGTGATTAAGTATTTATTTATCTCTTTCCTTTTAGGACTTTCGCTGTGGCTTACAGTAAACTTTGGGGAAAGGTATCCCTTAACGGTTATAAGGTTTGTAGAAGTAAAAGGAAATTACAAGGCCGAGCCGGAGCTCGTTGAGATTACGCTTATGGTCTCTCGCAAACTCCTTGAGTCACCACTGCTTGAACGCGTTACCGCTTACGTAGAAGAAGAGGAGCTAAAAGAGAGAAAAAAGAGCCTTCGGGTGAAAGTTTATACCCCTTTACCTTTCTTAATTGAACCCGTTGCGGTAAATCCCCCCTTCGTCCGAGTCAAAAACGAGTAATTTAATACATCATTCCCCAAGGAGGCTTTCCCTTATCTTTTCAAGAAGTACTAATAATACCTTCTTGACTTCCTCTTTATTTTTTGCGGAGAGTCCTATTACCGGTATGTCTTCGTCTTCTGAAATGTCTAAGGCTATCGCTATATCACGAGGAGACCAAGCGTTAGGAAGGTCTTGTTTATTAGCCCCTACTACTAAGGGTATAGGATACCTACTCTGAAAGAAGTTTATAATTCCGCGAGCTTCGTGAAAAGTTGCTGGGTCCGTACTATCTACGAGAACTACTACTCCAAGAGCCCCCTCTCCCAATACTTCCCACATGAAGTTAAAGCGAGTCTGACCCGGTGTCCCAAATAGGTAAAGTTCGTGCTCGTCGTCTATCTTTATCTTTCCGAAGTCCATAGCTACCGTAGTAGTAGCTTTTTTCTCCCTTTCTTCCTTACTGGTAATCCTCTTCTCAGTAGTTATCGGTTCTATCTCACTTACGGTTTTAATAAACTCCGTCTTTCCCGCACCAAAGGGTCCAGAAATCACTATTTTTATCTTCTTAGTTTTTTCCTTACTCATAACCTTTTAATCTTCTCTATTAGTTTTGCAAGAAGGTCAAGAGAAATGGAAGGTTTCTTCTGCGTCGTCTTTTTCTTTCTCTTAATGGCTCCTATGGCGAGAAGCCCGTAGAGGATTCTGTAAACGACAAGTTTATCAAGCCAGCTCTTTTCCAAGATGTCCTTAACTGTGTTCCTTCCGTCTATGAGGTTTAGAATCTCCCTTTCCTCTTCGGTGAGCTTTGCCCTTGAAACCTTTTCTTCCCAGTCTGGTGCTTTTTCAAACACTAAAAGCTCGTCAGAAATTTTCCTCTCGGCTTCTTCTAAGGTGAGGTGGCGCGCAGCCTCCATTATAAGCTGTTCAGCTGGAAAGAATACGGGAACGTCCTCGGGATACTTAATAAAACCTGGAGTAAAGGAAAACCTACCGCTTTTTACACCTAAACGGGAAAGGAAAAACCTCTTTATGGTTTCAGCAATAGCGTTTTCTTGAAGACGAAGTTTTGTTAGAAGAACTTCAAAATCCCTATCAGTATAAACGCGAAACACCTTATCCACAGGCCTTGCCAGAACTACTTCCCCGTCTTTTATGTAATAGGCTACCGTCATGTCATCCCATTCAACTATAAGGACTCCGCTTCTCTTATCAATGTACAAAACCTGTAAGATGTCCGCAAAACTAAAAGAATTAAGGTCCCCTATTAGCGACATCTTCTAAACCACTTATAACATACTCTCTAACTTCTCTTTTGCCTTTTTAATTTCCATGTAGATTAGTCCCAGCTTAGCTTCTTCTGAGGTTAGCGTTGTAAGAACCGCATCTTCCTTTATTCCGGTAATTACGATATATCCGTGGTCTCCCTTAATAGTTATCTGTTCAAGTTTTCCTTTTTTTAGCTCTTCTACGACTCTTTCACCCAAGGAAAGAAGTGCTGCGCTCATCGCCGCTACCTTATCCTCCTCAGCACCGGGAGGCAAGATTGAAGAGATAGGAAGACCGTCCATACTAACTAAGGAAGCCCCTTCTATACCAGTGGCTTTTACCAGTTCGTTTAAAACCGTCTCGTACTTAGCCATTTATGTCCTCCATTTTTATTTAAAAAACGAAAGTTCTTTCTCTAACTTATTTATTATACCTTCAATAGCTTTTAGTTTTTGCAACAAGTTTTCGTCCTGAATACTGTGCTCCAGTTCTCCAAAATCTGCGCGTATTTCCTCTAAAAGGACTTTTGCGTTTTGAATTCTGTCCTTTAACTCTTCAAGGCTTTCTTTAAGAGCTACACCCATAGCACCTATTGGGTCTATTCCTGTAGGAATATCATCAATGTTTAAGTAACCTTCCTTCATTTGTTCAAGGTATCTTATTAAAGAACTGGATTTCTCCATCAGAGACTCATAACTCGTCTCCAATTCTCTAAATTTACTTTCGTACCTACCTTTAAGCTCTAACAGAGCTTCTTCAAGCGGTTTTAGGACCTCTTCAACTTCCTCGTAAATAGTTATTGGAGTCTGGAGATTTCCTATATTTTCCTTATTTTCTGAAAGCAGCACCGTCGCAGAGTAAAAATTTTCAAGAATACTTTCAAGCTTTTTCTTAAGAAAGTAAGTGTAAATCGCCGTCAGAATTAGTGAAACTCCCAGACCTAAAAACAGTGAAGAGATTATCTTGCCTTGGGTTAAAAGATAAAATACGGCAAAAAGAACGAGAAGTATTCCCACAAAAATGTAAAGAGATGTCTTTATAACTTCGTCAGCTAAAGAAGTCTTCCGAACTGCCTTTATCTTTCACCCCTCCTGAAATTTTATGAGCCTTGTCTTGTCTATTATTTTACCAAAACTTATTCCAAGGTCAGAAATCTCAGTAGCCTTTGCAAGGGCTACATCTCCTTCAATAACGCGCATTGCGTATAAGTCCTTAACTTTTTTTAGGTAATTTAGAATCTCCTCTTCAAATAATGCGTTGTTTACATAACCTCTTAGAACCGTTGATATGTGGAATACCAAGGGAAAGACTTTTCCGTATTTTGCAAGCTGTTTTAGGTCTCCGTTTAGAGCCTCTTGGACCTGCTCGTCTGGCAGTTCTCCAAAGTAAGCCATGTAGAGAACCTTTGGCTTATACTTTTCAAGGTAATTAATTAACTTCTCACCACCCTGCACGTACCACGCCGTTTTCCCAAGTATCCTTAAACCCGTAGTTAAGGCTCCTGCAAAAACGGCACAGAGCTGGGAGTTTTCCATAAAGACCACGCCAATTTTGTCAAAGCGTTTAGCCAAAAGCTTAGAAACAGCATAAGCCGTATCAAGCCTGGGACCTACTGTTGCTGGGTCAATGAATCTACTGTGTTCCTTTTCCTCTGAAAAGGTTAGGGTAGGCAATAAAAGTAAGAGAGGGCTTAACTTTAGTAAGTCCCTTCTATTCATCGTTTTCCTCCTTAATGTTCATTTCCCGCTTCATCGCAACCTTTCCAGTTCTTGCCATTTCCTTTATACCGAAAGGTCTCAAAAGCTCTATCATAGCGTTTATCTTGTCTTCGTCTCCCGTTACCTCTATGGTGTAGGTTTCTGGCGAAACGTCTATTATCTTACCCCTAAATATCTCCGTAATCCTTAGAACCTCGTCCCTTGCCCGTGAAGTTGGGGTGTAAACCTTTATTAGCACGAGTTCCCTCTCAACGTGGGGAACATCGGTAAGGTCTGAGACTTTCAAAGTATCTATTAGCCTTCTTAACTGTTTTACGACCTGCTCAATAACTATGTCGTCTCCCGTAACCTCTATGGTCATTCTGGAAATTCCCTTCTCGTGGGTTTCTCCTACCGATAGTCCTTCTATGTTGTAACCCTTCCCCGCTATGAGGGTAGCTATGCGGGCAAGAACCCCTATCTCGTTCCTGACTTTCAATGTTATTATGTGTTTTCTAACGCTTCCCTTCCTTATTTCTCTAAATTTAGGAGCCTTTACGACTTCTAAGTCGTTTTTCCCAAGGGTATCCGACATGTCTTCCTCCTTATCCTACGAGATACATAGTTTCCGCTTCCGCCTTTCCTTTCTTGTCGTCCAGTATCATGTCTCTGTAAGACTTTCCTGCGGGAACCATTGGTAGGACGTTTTCTTCCCTGTCAACCCAAAAGTCTATTATGACGGGTTTGTCTTCTATTTTTCTTGCTTCCTCTATGACCTCTCTTACTTCCTTGGGCTTTTCAGCTCTAAAGCCTACCGCACCCATAGCTTCCGCAAGCTTCACAAAGTCAGGTTGGACGCTGAGGTCTACTTCTGAATACCTCTTGTCGTAGAAGAGTTCCTGCCATTGGCGAACCATTCCAAGGTAGGCGTTGTTAATTATAGCTACCTTTATAGGAATCTTATACTGGACCGCCGTGATAACTTCTTGCATCGTCATAACAAAAGAACCATCTCCGTCCACTACCCAAACCTCTTTGTCGGGTCTTCCTATCTTCGCTCCTATGCCTGCTGGAAGTCCAAATCCCATAGTTCCAAGTCCACCGGAGTTGATAAACTGTCTTGGATACTTAAACTTGTAAAACATCGCCGCCCACATCTGGTGCTGTCCAACTCCAGGAACTATAATAGCATCACCGTTTGTAGCTTCCCAGAGTTGCTCTATAACGTATTGGGGCTTTATTACCTTATCAGAATTTCTGTAAGTAAGGGGGTAGAGCTTTTTCCACTTTTCTATCTGCTCTAACCACTTTTGTCTCTCTTCGGGATACAGGATTTTTGCTCCCTGCTTCTTTATCTCCTCTATGAGCTTTCTTAGAACTATCTTTACGTCTCCTACTATTGGAACGTCAACGGTTATGTTCTTGGAAATAGAAGCTGGGTCTATGTCTATGTGGATTATCTTTGCCTCGGGAGCAAACTCGTCTACCTTGCCCGTAACCCTATCGTCAAAGCGCGCTCCTACCGCTATAAGCAGGTCGCAGTTATAAACCGCCATGTTGGCGTAATAAGTCCCGTGCATTCCAAGCATTCTAAGAGACAGGGGATGGGTTTCGGGGAAGGCTCCCTTTCCTTGGGTGGTCGTCGTTACGGGTATCTTCATAAGTTCCGCAAGTTCAATAAGCTCCTCCTGAGCCTCTGCGATTACCGCTCCTCCACCTACGTATAGAACGGGTCTTTTTGCGGACATTATCAATTGAGCCGCCTTTTTAATCTGCTGAGGATTTCCTTCTACGTGGGGTTTGTATCCGGGGAGTGCTTCCTTTACCTCTTCGTCAGAGGGTATCCTTACTTCTGCAATCTGCTGGGTTATGTCCTTGGGAAGGTCCACGAGAACTGGTCCCGGTCTTCCAGTTCTTGCTATGTAAAAGGCTTCCCTCAAGATTAGAGGTAGTTCTTCTATACTCTTTACTAAGAAGTTGTGCTTAGTTATGGGTCTCGTTATTCCTACTATATCAACCTCTTGGAATGCGTCGTTTCCTATGAGGTGAGTGGGCACCTGTCCCGTTATAGCTACGAGGGGAACTGAATCCATGTAGGCATTCGCTATTGGGGTTACGAGGTTGGTAGCTCCGGGTCCAGAGGTAACCATCACTACGCCAACTTTTCCCGTAGCCCTTGCGTATCCTTCCGCCATGTGTCCAGCGCCCTGTTCGTGCCTTGCAAGGATGTGCTTTATTCCTCCAAGTCTGTAAAGAGCGTCGTAAACCTCCATTATCGCTCCGCCGGGAAGACCAAAAATAACCTCAACCCCTTCGTGCTTAAGAACTTCTATTACTATGTCCGCTCCTTTTTTGGCTGCCATCTCTCTCTTTTACCTCCGTACATAAATTACTTAAAATTTAATTTGTTAAGTTTCAATTATTCTTCAATAGTTTAAAGCAGGTTTGGGGTTTCTGAATAGCGCCAATCGTGTGATATAATTCCTTTCTTAAAGAAGGAAGGAGGTTAAGTATGGCTAAACTGACCTATGAAGAAGCCCTTGAGATACTAAGACAACAGATAAAGGACTTTGAACCCCAAGCTAAGATGGAAGAAGTAGGAGTGGTTTATTACGTTGGTGACGGAGTTGCAAGGGCATACGGACTTGAAAATGTAATGGCTATGGAAGTAGTGGAATTCCAAAACGGACAGCTGGGGCTTGCCTTCAACTTAGAAGAGGACAACGTTGGTATTATCATCCTTGGCTCGGAAGCAGGAATAGAGGAGGGACACATAGTAAAAAGAACTGGAAGAATACTGGACGCTCCCGTCGGAGAGGGCTTAATCGGCAGAGTTATTGACCCCCTTGGAAATCCCTTGGACGGAAAGGGACCAATTCAATACGAATACCGCTCTCCCGTTGAAAAGATTGCTCCCGGTGTCGTAAAGAGAAAACCCGTTCACGAACCCCTTCAAACGGGTATTAAGGCTATAGACGCAATGATACCCATAGGTAGGGGACAAAGGGAGCTCATTATTGGCGACAGAGCTACTGGAAAGACTACTATTGCTATAGACACGATTCTTGCCCAAAAGAACAGTGACGTTTATTGTATCTACGTCGCTATAGGACAAAAGAGAGCGGCAATTGCGAGACTCATAGAACTCTTAGAAAGAGAAGGAGCTATGGAATACACCTGCGTGGTGGTAGCTTCTTCTTCTGACCCTGCTGCCCTCCAGTACTTGGCTCCTTTTGTTGGATGTACTATTGGTGAATACTTTAGAGACAACGGAAAGCACGCACTCATAATTTACGACGACCTTTCCAAGCACGCGGAAGCTTACCGCCAGCTTTCTCTCCTCATGAGAAGACCTCCCGGAAGAGAGGCTTACCCCGGAGATGTGTTCTACCTTCACTCCAGACTCCTTGAAAGAGCAGCTAAGCTCAACGACGAGCTTGGAGGGGGTTCCCTTACAGCCCTACCGATAATTGAAACGAAAGCGGGAGACGTTGCTGCATACATTCCCACGAACGTTATCTCCATCACCGACGGGCAGATATACCTTGAAGCGGACCTCTTTAACAAAGGTATAAGACCCGCTATTAACGTAGGACTCTCGGTTTCTCGCGTAGGGGGAGCGGCACAGATAAAGGCTATGAAACAGGTTGCGGGAACCCTCAGACTGGAACTTGCACAGTTTAGAGAGCTTGAGGCTTTCGTTCAGTTTGCTTCAGAGCTTGACAAAGCAACCCAGCAACAGATTAACAGGGGTCTAAGACTCGTTGAGCTTCTCAAACAAGAACCCCACAACCCCATTCCCGTTGAAAAGCAGATAGTTGCTATTTACGCTGGAACCCACGGATACCTTGACGACATACCCGTTGAGGCCGTAAGAAAGTTTGAAAAGGAACTGTATGCCTTCCTTGACAACGAAAGACCCGACATCTTAAGAGAAATATCCGAAAAGAAGCAACTTGACAAAGAGCTTGAAAGCAAGATAAAGGAAGCCCTTGACGCCTTTAAGAAAAAGTTCGTTCCTTAAGCTCTTTTCTTTCTTCCCTTAAAATCTTTTTTATGAAAAAGCCAAAAAACATTTACATCGGATGTAGCGGGTTTTCCTACAAGGACTGGAAGGGGACTTTTTACCCTTCACACATTACTGAAGGAGAAATGATTAAGTATTACGAGCAGTACTTTGAGGTTGTTGAGATAAACTACACCTTCTACTCAATGCCCCACCCCTACACCTTTCAGAGCTTCTTAGAAAAAACGAAAAGGCTCAGGTTTTCCGTAAAGGCAAACCAAGTCTTTACCCACGCCAGAGACTACACCAAAGAAGACGTAAAGAAGTTTATAGAAGGTATAAAGCCCTTACTTGATGAAGAAAGCAGGTTCGTAGCTATTCTCTTTCAGTTTCCCGAGAGCTTCCGATACACGCCAGAAAACTTGGAATACTTAAAGAAACTCTCGCAGGACTTTACGGGAATAGACAGGGTCGTTGAGGTAAGACACAGGAGCTTTGCTACTAAAGACTTTTATGAGCTCGTTGAGGAGCTTGGCTTTTCTGCCCTCGTCAACATTGACGCACCAAAGGTTAAGGGACTCCTTATAGGACCTTGGGAGTCCGTAGGAGTTATAAATTACCTTCGCCTTCACGGAAGGAATAAGGAAAAGTGGCACGACCACAAGGAAGCTTACGAAAGGTACGACTACCTTTATTCCATAGAGGAGCTGGAAAAGATTAAGGAAAAAATCCTAAAGATTTACGAAGGTAAAGACACTTACGTATTTTTCAACAACCACTACAAGGGAAAGGGAGCCTTTAACGCCTTGCAGTTAAAGGAGCTCTTTGGAGAAGAGGTTAAGATTCCCAAAGGTCTGCTTTCCACCTTTGCTCCCAAGCTTTGGGAATAAACTATTATCTATGGACAGGTTAGAATACTTTAAAGGTTTATTAGAGAAAAGCCCCAACAATCCTATGGTTCATTACTCCTTAAGGCCTTGAGTATTACAAGAGGAAAGAATACGAAAAGGCCATAGAGCACCTGAATAAATACTTAGAACTTCAAGAGGACGAGGGAGCGGCTTACAGAACCTTGGCAAAGTGTTACGAGGAGCTAGGAGATTTTCAGAAAGCTATAGAAGTTTTAGAAGAGGGAATTAAACAAGCTATGAAACACAATCACCATTCTATGGTTCAGGAATACCAACAATGGATAGAGGAGCTCCAAAACATTAGCTTTTAAGTGATGATTAGTCTTATTGAAAGAGCCGTTGAAGAGCTAAGGAAGGGAAACATAATAGTCTCACCTACGGATACCATATACGGAATTTTGGCGGATGCTACGAACGAAGAGGCAGTTAGAAAACTCTACAGAATTAGAAGACCTTCTGGAAAACCCTTTTTAGTTTTACTTCCAGACGAAAGCTGGATAGAAGAATTCTGCTTAGAGGTTCCAGAAAGGGCAAAGCCTTTGCTTGAGTTGGAAGGAATAACCTTAGTTCTTCCAAAGAAGTGCTCTAAATACGATTACATAAACAAGGACTCTATAGCGGTAAGGATTCCCAAAAGGGGTATTATTAAAGAAATTCTCCAAAGACTTGGCAGACCAGTAGTAGCTCCAAGCGCCAATCCAGAGGGGGAAAAGCCTGCGGAAAGCATAGAGGAGGCTAAGAAGTACTTCGGAGACCAAGTTTCCTTGTACTTAGACGGGGGAGTCATAAAGGGTGAGCCCTCAACGATTGTTTCTTTCGTAGAGGGAGTAAAGATTTTAAGGGAAGGAAAGGTAAAAAGAGAAGAGATTGAGAGGATTATTGGTAAACTTTAATCGGATTGTAAAAGGTATCCCTTTCCACGGGAATCTTTCCTGCTTTCTTAATCATTTTTACGAGCATGTCTACCGAATGTCCGTAAGCAGATTTCGTTCCCGCGGAGTGGACTATTTTTTCTTCCTGAATGGTTCCGTCAAGGTCGTCAGCCCCAAAGTTTAGTGCTACTTGTGCAACCTTTTCCCCAAGGGTCACCCAGTAGGCCTTAATGTGGTCAAAGTTGTCAAGGAATATCCTTGATATAGCTATGGTTTTAAGGTCGTCTATAGAAGAGGTTCTCGTTCCTCCGAGTCTGGTTCCTTCGGGCCAGTAAGCGAGGGGTATGAATACCTGAAAGCCTCCCGTTTCGTCTTGGAGCTCCCTTAGTCTTTCCATGTGCTCTATTCTTTCTTCTAAGGTCTCAACGTGTCCGTATAGCATAGTAGCGTTTGTAGGAATGCCGAGCTTGTGGGCGGTTCTGTGAACTTCTAAGTACTGCTCTGCGTTAGCTTTGTAGGGGGCTATTATCTTTCTTACCCTATCGGAGAATATCTCCGCTCCTCCGCCGGGAAGGGCGTCAAGCCCAGCTTCTTTTAACTCCTTAAGAACTTCCTCGTAACTCTTTCCCGATATTTTTGCCATGTGATGAATCTCTACCGCAGTCCAAGCCTTTACGATTATCTGAGGAAAGCGCTTTTTTATTTCTCTAACGATTTCCACGTACTTTTCGTATCCCCAGTGGGCTGGAATACCACCTACTATGTGAACCTCTCTTCCACCCATTCTGTAGGTTTCTTCTACTTTTTTAAGAATCTCCTCAAGACTCATCTCGTAAGCTCTTGGGTCTGACCTTTTTACTCCAAAGGCACAAAAATCGCACTGATATACGCAGATGTTCGTAGGATTTATCTGTCTATTTACGATAAAGTATGCGTACATCCCGTTCTTTTGTCTGTTTAAGTATTCCGCTAAAAGCCCAAGAGCGGTAAGCTCGTTAGACTTATAGAGGTATAGCGCTTCCTCGGAAGATATTCTCCTTCCCTCAAGGACTTTCTCCGCTATTCTTAAAAACTCCTTGTCTTGAACTGTTTGAAATAGGGTTTCTATCGCAAGCTCCATAATAGAGCTTATATAACGAAAGGGAAATTTTTTCAATGATTTTGAAAGTAGTAGTCCAACACTTTTGGTTTTATAAGGGAGTTAATCTCTACTCCTTCACAGGAGTAATTCTTTGGAAAAGAAAAGAGGGCAAGGGAATAGTCCCGCGAGATTACGCTTGTCAAATCCTCCCTAAAATTCTTTAAAATCTCATCCTTTACGCTTAAATCCCTCAAGCTCCCAATTATAAACCCCACATCCCCCATTGATGGAACGCTTACGTGAAATGGATAAACCTTAAATCCAGCTGCCTTAATAGTGTTTAAAATAGAGCAAAACACTTTCCTTTCAAAAAAAATGTCCGTGGCTTGGGTTATAAATACGCCTTCGGCGTGAAGAATTTCTTTTAATCTTTTGTAAAATTCCAAGGAATAAACCCGTGCAGCCGAAGGAGTCCGCGGGTCTATAAGGTCTATTACCACAAGGTCGTAACGCTCTTTCGTTTTAAAAACGAAATTAAAGGCATCGTCTATAACCACCTTTACCCGAGGGTCAGAAAAACTCCCTTCGTTTATCTTCCTAAAAATTGGATGTTCCTTAGAGAGCCTAATCATTTTTTCGTCCAGCTCTACGAGCTTTATTTCTTTGAAGGGATACTTCAGAAGCTCTCTAAGAGCCAATCCGTCCCCACCACCAAGGATAAGAGCTTTGTGGTAATGCCTTACGAAACTCGTAGGAATGTGAACAATTGCCTCGTGATAATACTTCTCGTCCAAAGTAGAAAACTGGAGGTGTCCGTCCAAGTAGAGTGAATAGTGATTGCCAAAGCGAGTAAGGACGATTTTTTGATAAGGAGTTTGCTTAAAGAGCTCTATCTTTTCGCCGTAAAACTTCTGTTCTTGAATTAGGTAGATACGCTCTGCGTAAATTCCGTAAAGAACTAATAAAATACCCACGACGACAATCAAAAGCTTTAATAAAAATCCCCTTAAAAATCTAAAAGCAAACAGGGAGGCAACGAAAAGGTTTAAAACTCCCGCAACGAGTGCGGTGTGAACTATACCGAGCTTTGGGAGAAAAACCAAAGAGTAGAGAAGGCCTGCAGGCAGGGAACCGAGGTAGTCCTTTTCTAATATTGAGGAGATATTTATCTTTAACTCTTCGTATAGGTTGTTTAGTCTTACCGCTAAGGGAATCTCAAGACCTATTAGCGTACCAAGGACTGCTGAGAGGATAAAAATCACTATTTGGAGTTTCAAGAAATCTGGGGCAAAACCATAGGCTATTAAGGGTGAGAGGCTAACCAGTACGCTAAGGCAGAGCTCCGTAAGAACGAAAGTGTTTAGTAGGTTCTCTTCTTTTACATACCTGCTCAGCCTTGAGCCAAGACCCATAAATAGAAGGAAAAAGGATATTACCAAGCTCCACTGAAAGACTGCATTCCCAAGAAGATAGGTAGCTACGGTAGCGATTAGGTATTCCGCTACGAGCCCCGAAAATCCCGTAAAAAATATAGAAAGTTTTAAAAGGAAGGAAAAGCTCATCCCATAAGGACTATACTTAGTAAAGCACTCACGAAAAAGAGCGAAGCAACTATAAGGGAAGCGCTAAGGTTGTTTTCCAGAATTTCTCTTGAAAGTTTTTCCTTTCTAAAGACTAAGTACTCAAAAATAGCGTATAAAACGACCATCACGACGAGAGTAAGGACGAGATACAAAACAGTTACGAAAAGGTCAAAAAGTAAGTTTCCAGCAGACTCCCCACTCAAAGCACTAAAGACGACGAACGAAAGGCTCAAGGTCAATCCCCCAAGGGCTATTGATGCAGAAAGGTTTTTCTCCTTTATTTCCTCTTCAAAGTCTAACTTAAGAACTCGGGAAAGAAAAGAGGTAGCAACGAATAGAAAAAGAAAACCAAGCGCCAAATATAAGAGTGAGTAAGAGAAGGATAGAAAGAGACTCCCTCTATCCCAGTAGGCTCCACTAAGAATTAAAGAAGAAGCCATGAAGTAGACACCTTGGGAAAGCCCTGCAGAAACATTTTTAGAAAGGATTTCCTTCCTTAGGTCTATCTTCTTAAGGAAGATAAAGTCAAAGGCATAAACGCCGAGGAGAAGAAAGAGCGTAAGAAATCCAAGGGTTAAGAGCTCTTCTAGAAAGGTGTTATAAGCGTAAGTGTTGTACGCAAGTATAGCTACTGAAAGCAAAAAACCAGCGTAAGAAAGGGTAAGAGCTTCGTTTTTCTCTTCAAAAATCTCCCTTTCAATATTTATTCCCCTAAAAAACAGAAGTTCAAAAATAAACTTTGAGATTACCAACCACGCAAGAACGAGTGCGTACTTCATCACTTGCCTCCGTAAGGCAATCTGGTTCTGTAGCGTCCATAATCGTAATAGGAGGGCTTAGTTCTATAGTCGTAATAAGGGGGTCTGGTTCTGTAGTGCCCGTAGTCGTAATCAGTCCTCTCCTCCCCTCCAGGGGGGTGCGGAAGATACTGAAGATGCCGCCGCCTCCCGACTTTTTCAAGCTTTTCGTAAACCCAAAGGTAAATCCCTTCTTCTATGGGAACATTTTGAACTATTACAAAACCCTTTGGTGGTGTAAATTTATCCCCAGCTATCTCTAAGTAGCGAGACTCCTCAAAAAGTACACAACCCGTGCCTTCCTGCAATCTCATTCTATATCTTTTTCCCTTTAGGAGGTCTTTTAGCTCAACCTCGCACTCCGTTCCGTACAAGGGTTTGTTTTTTATAACCTTGAATCTGTAAATTCCTTCTACATATTTACTTAGAAAGAACTCTTGAAGGGGTAATCTTACTTCGTAAGTCTTCTCACAGGAAAGGAGTAGCAAAAGCATACTAACGAGGAAGAACGCTTTCAATCCCCCACTCTGTAGCTCCCTACTTTTGAAGGCCTCTCTTTTGGATATCTTTCCATTAATTTCCAAACCCATGTCAAGAAGCATCCTCTTTACATCTTCGTATGTTGCCATAATATAATTTTATTTAGTGGGAGTGCCCGTAGCTCAGGCGGATAGAGCGCGAGATTCCTAATCTCGAGGTCGCGGGTTCGACTCCCGCCGGGCACACCATATTAGTTATGCAAGGCAAGGCTTTCATAGAAAAAATAGTGGTGGAGGGATTTAAATCCTACGGAAATAAAAGGAAGGAGATTCTCCTCGGAGAGGGATTTATTGGAATCGTTGGGCCAAACGGAGCGGGAAAGTCTAACATTGGAGATGCCATATCCTTTGCACTGGGACTAAGTACTGCAAGGACTTTGAGGGCTAAAAACCTTTCTCACTTAATCTTTTCAAAGAACGGAAAAAGAGCGGAGCACGCTTACGTTGAGGTGCACTTTAGAAACCTCGGAGCTTTTCCCATAGAAAGTGATTACGTAATTATTTCCAGAAAGGTAACAAAAGATGGAAGAAGCACCTTTAAAGTAAACGGAACGCCGGTAAGGGAAAGAGACCTCAAGGATTTTTTGGCTAAAGCGGGAATATACGAAAATGCATACAACGTGGTTTATCAAGGGGACATAGTTAAGTTTCTCAAGATGACCCCTATGGAAAGGAGAAAGATAATAGAAGAGGTTGCGGGAATAGGTGAATACGAGAGAAAAAAAGAGAAAGCCCTTGAAGACCTTGCGGAAGTAGAGCTAAAAATAAAGGAAATTAAACTCATCATGGACGAGATAGCCCTTCAGCTTGAAAGGTTAAAGCAAGAAAGGGACAAACTCAGAACTTACAAAGCGATAAAAGAAGAGATAAGGAAGATTGAAAAGCAACTCCTTTTAAGTGAAAGGGAAAAGCTACTAAGTGAGAAAAAGAAAGTCTTGGAAAGTTTGGAAAGACTAAAAGCTACTCTAAATCAAGTATTGGAGGAAATGTCTTCAAAAGAGTCAGAATTACGAGAAAAAGAACTAAAACTCAAGGAAATAAATAACGCAATAATACCTTTTAAGGAAAAAATAGGGAGATTTCTTGGAGAAATAGAGCTGTATTCTCGTGAGGTAAAAGAAAAGGAAAGGGAACTTCAGGAGTCTATAGAAAGGAGAGCAAACTTAGAAGTTTTCCTGCAAAACCTAAAAAGGGATTTAGAGCAGGTATCAAAGGAATTAGAGGAGCTGGAAAAAATTTACGAAGAAAAGAAGAGAACATACGAGGATTTAAAAAGTGTTGAAGAGGAGAGGTTAAAGGAATTAGAAAGGGAAGAAGAGAAGCTGAAGATAACCATTGAAGAGGTTAAAAAGCTTGAGCAGGAAAAGAAACTGCTTTTGGAAAGATTAGAAGAGCTAAAAAATAGAAAGTCTGAAGTTGAAGTGGCAATTAAGGAAATACTGTTGAGAATAGAAAAGGAGCAGGAGAGCATTAAACAGTTAGAAAGAGAGTTAGAGGTAAAAAGGGAAGAGTTAAAGGAGAAGAGGGAAGAATTGGAAAGGCTCAAAACTATAAAATCTTCAGAGGAAGAAGAGATAAGAAAGATAGACGAAGAAATAAAGATTTACGAAAACAAACTAAGCGAAGTAAGAAAAGAGCTTGAGTTAATTCTTAAAGAGAAGGGAGTTTTAGAGGAAAAAGTTAGGAGTTTTTCGGAAACGACGGAGGTATTTGCAGACATTCCGGGAGTTCACGGCACGGTAGCCAGCTTAATTAAAGTTAAAAATCCTGAACACATTCAGGCAATAGAAGTAGCGGGCGGTGGAAGGCTTAAGTACGTAGTCGTTGATAACGAAGATGTAGCTAAGCTTTGTATAGAGAGGGCAAAAAAGCTAAACCTTGGGAGATTTAGCTTTATACCTTTAAATCGGATAAGGGTGGAAGATAAACCCCTTAGGTATCCAAGAGTTAGGGGAGCTGTTGATTTTGCGGTAAACCTTGTAGAATACGACCCAAAGTACGAGAAGGTCGTTAGGTTCGTTTTTGGTGATACGCTTATCGTTGAAGACTTTGAAAGTGCCAAACTTATAGGAATAGGAACTTATCGAATGGTTACTCTTGAGGGAGAACTTTTTGAAAAGAGCGGTGTAATTAGCGGGGGTGAGGTAAAGAGCTCGGGTGAGCTTGGCAGTAAATATTACGAGGAGCGCTTAAAAGAGCTTGAAAGTAAAGAGTTGGAGTTAAAGGAAAGGGAAGAAAAATTCTCCCAAAAGATAAGGCAGTTAAGAAACCTATCTGTGGAAAAGTTTGCGTTGTTAAAGGTAATTGATAAAAAGTTAGAAGAACTTTCAAAAATAAGTCCTGAAAAAATTGAGGAAAACCTTCTTAATAGAATTTCTAAAGCGAGAGAATACGTTGAACATCTAAATAAGAAGAAAGAAGAGCTTGAAAAGGAGTTTAAGACTCTTAACGAAGAAATAGATTACCTGAGAACAAAGTTAGAAAACCTTAAATTTAAGGAAGCTGATGTGTCTCGCTACTATTCAAATGTGGGTTTAGAGGAGAAAAGAAAGGAATACAGTAAAATTAGAAAGCAAACGAATGAGGTTTATAACGAGCTAAAAGAGATTGAAAATTTACTAAATAAAAAGCAATACGAAAGGGAATACTTACAAAAAGAAATTACGGAGAAAGAAAAAGAGCTTGCTTACTTGTCAGAGAAATTAGAAAGCTTAAGGGAAGAAATAGAACAGAAAAAAGAGGAAATTGAAAGGTTAAGTAGAGAAGTGAAAGAAAACGAGAGTAGCGTATATACTCTTTTCAAAGAAAAAGAAAGCTTAGAAAGAGAAGTAGAGGAGTTAAAGTCTTTCCTTGGAGCGCTCAAACTAAAGGAAGAGGACATAAAAGGAGAAATAAATTCCTTAGAAAAACAGCTCGTAAGCTTAGAGGACAAAATAAACAACATAAACGAACAATTAAAAAACTACGAAGATTTAAGCGTAGTCCTTGAAAGGGAAAGCGTCCAAAAACTAAAAGAAAAGCTCCAAGACTTGAAAGAGAAGCTTAACGAAATTGGTAGCGTTAATTTTGCTGCTGAAGAAGACTACAGCAGGGAGCTTGAGAGATACGAGGAGTACAAAGAAAAACAAGAAAAGTTAAAAAAAGAAAGTAAGGCAATAAGAGAAATGATTGAGGAGATTGAAAAGAAAAAGAAAAGGGTATTTATGGATGCCTTTACGAAGATAAACAAAAGTTTAAACAACATCTTTTCCTTCCTATCTCCGGGAGGGAAAGCCCAGCTTATTCTTGAGAATAAAGAAGACCCCTTTGCGGGAGGAATTCATTTAACGGTAAAGCCGAGGGGAAAAGAGGTTCAGTACTTAGAGGCTATGTCGGGAGGAGAAAAAACCCTTGCAGCTCTGTCGCTTATATTTGCGATACAAGAGTATAAACCTTCACCCTTTTACTACTTTGACGAGGTGGATGCACACCTAGACGAAATGAACGCAAAAAAGGTGGGAGAGCTGATAAGGGAAAAGTCAAAGGAAGCTCAGTTTATCGTAGTGACTCTAAGGGAGGTCGTTGCTTCTTTTGCGGACAAGATAATTGCAGTGACCGCAAGAGACGGAATATCGGAAACCTTTGTTTTGGAAAATCAGGCTTTAGAAGAAATTTTGGAAAGGGCTTAACCCCCGGCTATAGCGGGGACTATAGAGAGAACGTCTCCGTCCTTTAGTTCGGTATCAAGTCCGTTTAAAAACCTTATGTCCTCGTCGTTGAGATAAAGATTAACGAAACGTCTAAGCTCTCCGTTTTCGTCTATTAACCTTTCTTTAAATCCGGGAAACTGCTGTTCTAACTTATCTATAGCTTCCCTTATGTTTTTAGCTTCTACTTCTACTTCCCCCTGCCCGTTCGTTAGCCTTCTTAGAGGAGTGGGTATTCTCACAACTATTGCCATCCTCTTACCTCCGTTAAAAGATTTTAAAGGACTTTGCAGGAATTTTAAAACAAATTAGCCTAATATTATATTCTAATTTGCTTATATAACCTAAGGTTAAACCATCATAAGGAAAAACTAAGAAAGTCTAAACTCCAAAAGGAGTTAAAATATAAAGCACGGAATATTTCAAAAGGGAGGTGTAAAAGATGAAAAAGAAGTTAGTAGTTTTGGGCTCCGTTTTAGCTTTGGCTCCCTTTGCACTTGCAACGAACGGAGATAACCTAATAGGAATTGGTCCAGCATCCAGGGGAATGGGAGGTATTGGAACGGGTATGCCCGTAGGTCCTATAGACTCCATATTCAGAAACCCTGCGTGGCTTACTCACCAAGACACTAAAAAGTTCTTCGTAAGCTTTGGTGGAATCCTGTTTATGCCAAATGTAAAGGTGGGGGCCACGGGGACTAATGGAAGGGTTAAAAGTAGTGCGGATACCTTCTTAGTCCCAGAGGTAGGAATAGTTCACAAAATTAACGAAAAAGTAGCAGTAGGTATAGGAGCCTTCGGCGTATCAGGTATGGGAGTAGACTTTAGAAATAAACATGGCGCCCTTTTAAACATGCACACCACCTTCCAGTTTATGAGACTAACACCCACAATCGCTTACAAAATTAGCGAAAACATATCTATCGGCGCAGCACTGCACATAGCTTGGGGTTCGTTGGATATGGGAGGTACTTTATGCGTTGATCCTATGGATCCTACCATATGCTGGAACGCTTCTGGTGGTCAATCGCAAGACTTAGGTTTAGGAGCAAGTGTAGGTATAGCCTTTAACCACAAAGACTTTATCTACGCAGGTCTATACTATCAAACGCCCGTATCTATGAAGTACAAAAGGGTCTTTGACTCAAACGGAGACGGAAGATACGAAGACATGAAGCTCCAACAACCACAAGAAGTAGCGGTAGGTGTAGGCGTAAAGCCTTTACAAAACCTAAAGCTTGGTCTTGACCTTAGGTGGATAGATTGGTCTGGTGCAGACGGCTACAAACACTTTGATTGGAAAGACCAATGGGTGTTTGGCGTAGGTATGGAATACAAACCTATTGACAAGTTAGCCCTAAGGGCTGGTTGGAACTACGGAAAGAGTCCAATAAGAAGCAAGAAAAATCTACCCGTTATGGACCAAAGGAGAGTTCCTAATTTTGCTAGAGAGTTTTCTACCTATGAGCTTTACTGGTTTAATCTCGTTGGCTTTCCAGCAATTGCAGAACACCACTTAACCTTAGGTCTTAACCTGAAACTAACTCCAAACTTTGACATAGACCTCTCCTACGTTTATGCTCTGCCTAACACCGAAACCGCTACTGCAGCAGGAGGATTTGGAGAAGCCTCAGCCAAGATGCATCAGCACTCTATTGGTATAGGCCTCAACTGGTCCTTCTAAGCTTCTCTTTCTCTTTCTTTTATCACTTTTTCTAACTTTTCTTTTAAGAACTCTAAGTCTTGTGGCGTATAGTTAAGTGAAGCGGTTAGCCTTAGCCTTGCTTGACCCTTTGGAACGGTTGGATAGCGTATGGCTTGAATAAACACCTTTTCTTTAAGCAATTCCCTTGAAATCCTTAGGGCTTTTTCTTCGGAATAAACCAATATGGGCAGTATAGGCGTTTTGAAATACTTAAACTCTAAATTAAGCTCGCCGAGTATTTTAACCAAGTTTTCCTCCACGAGTCTTAATCTTTTTATAAAATCTTCCCCCTCTCTTTTTAGTATCTCAACGGACTTTATAAGACCCGCGCACACATGGGGAGGCAGTGAGGTAGAAAAGATTAAGCTCCTTGCCCTATTTACGAGGTATTCTACTAAAAGCTTAGACCCGCAAAGGAAAGCTCCGTAGCCCCCTAAGGCTTTTGAAAGGGTTCCCATAACTATTACGAAATCCTTGTGTTCTAAACCAAAGTGCTCAAGCCCTCCCCTTCCCGTTTTTCCTAAAACGCCTGTTGCGTGAGCCTCGTCAAGGTAAAGCATACAATCGTAGCCCTCACAAATCTCGTAGAGTCTCCTTAGGTCCGCAATGTCCCCATCCATGCTAAATACGGTATCCGTAACTATCAAACACCTACGATATTTTGTCCTATTCTTAGACAAAAGCTCCTCAAGTTCTTCGTAGTCTTTGTGCTTAAAAACATACCTTTGAGCCTTTGAAAGCCTCACCCCGTCAATAATGGAGGCGTGATTGAGCTCGTCACTCAAAATTATGTCCTCTTCTCCTACCAAAGCGGGTATAGCCCCAACATTAGCAAGAAACCCAGAGCCAAACAAAACGCAAGAGGGAACCTTCTTAAAATCCGCCAAGGCTTCTTCTAACTCTTTGTGATACTTCGTATAGCCCGAAACCAGCTGGGAAGCTCCCGAGCCAAGACCCTGTTCTTTTAAAACCCTTTCCGCTTCTTCTATTACCTCTGGATGCCTTCTAAGACCCAAGTAGTCGTTTGAGCAAAAGTCCTTTAAGCCTTCAACGAGGACTCTCTTCCTGTATAACTTCTCCTTCTTTAGCTTCTCTAGTTCCTTCTCCACCCACTTCATTTCGTCCTAAAACTGTATTTAATTCCGAACAAGTTGCTTGAGGCTCAGTTCCTCTAACGAAAACCATGTTCACCCCGCTACAAGTCTCGTCAGCTATAGCGAGCGCCTCTAAATTTATAGGGACGACCACATTTTCAGGAGGTAGGGGAAAGTCTTCTTCGGGATAGTATCGCAAGACAAAGCTCATGTAATCAATCCAGATGGGAAGAGCAGCCCTTGAACCAGACATACCCCTACCTAAGGACTTTTTCACATCGTAACCCACCCACACGCCCGTAACGATACGAGGAGAAAAGCCCACGAACCACGCATCCTTGTAATCGTTAGTAGTTCCCGTTTTTCCTGCTACTATGCGATTCAAAACTTTTGCCCTAGTTGCGGTCCCCTCAAGCACTACCGCTCTTAGCATGTCAACAAGCACGCGAGTTTCAGGAGCAGGCAATACCTCCACACACCTTGGTTTGTTTTCTTCTAACACCCTTCCGTCAGGTGCAACAATCTTTTTTATGAAAAACGGCTCACACCTTACTCCAAGGTTTGCAAAGACTTGGAATGCGGAAGTCAGCTCAAGGGGCGTTACTTCAACTGAACCAAGGGCAAGGGAATAGTAAGGTTTTAGATTTTCCAATCCCACCTTCCTTCCCACTTCTAAAACTATGTCAAAGCCTATCTCGTCCAAAAGGTTTACGGCAGCAGTGTTTATACTTTGAGCAAGAGCGTATCTTAGAGTAACGTTTCCGTAAGTCCTCCCGTCGTAGTTTTTAGGAGTCCAGTATCCTCCCCTTGAGGGGTCGTAGTATTGTCTTGGAGATGCGTCTATTACGGATATCTGGGTCATTCCCTTAAGGAGTGCTCCCATGTATATAATGGGTTTTATCGCTGAACCCGGTTGCCTGTAAGCCTTAATAGCCCTGTTAAATTGGGAATAGCTATAACTCCTACCACCAACTATAGCCTTAATTTCACCCGTCTTTGCGTCTATGCTAACGATAGCTCCTTCTAAGTCCGGTATTATTTCCACTTTATCTTCGCCCAAGTACCTTACGAAGATGTATGTGTGTCCCGCTACATTTAAATCTCTTATTTCTCCCTTTAATTCCCTACCGTGAATTTCTACAGTCATTAAGTTGTTTTCGTAAGAAACTATCTTTGCTACGTAAACTTTGCCCCTTTTTAGTTCTTTTAGCTCTTTTTGTTTTTCGTAAGCCTGTTCCATATCTTTTTCGCTTTCGGGAAGGAAGGGAATGCCCATACTCTTGGCAAGCTCACTTAACCCTTTCTTTAAGCTCCTTTCTGCCTGCCTTTGAAAGTCTAAGTTTATAGTCGTGTAAATAGTTAAGCCCCCTACATATCCCAGCTCTTCGTATTTTGCGAATATGTAGTCCCTAACCATGTCTAAGAAGTAGTCAGAAATTTCGCGCCGATTTTCCTCCTTAACGCTAAGAGGTGAATTCACAGCCCGCTCGTATTCCTCTTGAGAGATGTACCCGTCCTCAAGCATTCTTTTTAGAACGTAATTTCTCCTTTCTAAGGCTCCGTCAGGATTGTAAAAGGGATTGTACTTTGCGGGTGCCTTTGGAAGACCGGCAAGAAGTGCAGCCTCTTCAAGAGTTAGTTCCCAAACGTGTTTTCCAAAGTAGGTTCTTGAAGCCGCTTCAACGCCGTAAGCCCCACTTCCAAGGTAAATCTGGTTTAGATACAGTTCAAGAATCTTTCTCTTTGGAAAAGTTCTCTCTATTTTTATCGCTAAAAGCATCTCTTTTATCTTCCTTTCAAGGGTCCTTTGGGGGCTTAAATACAGGTTCTTTGCAAGTTGCTGGGTTATAGTGCTTCCCCCCTGAACCACTTTTCCCGCCCTGTAATTCACTATTAGGGCACGAATTATAGAAATAGGGTCAATGCCGGGATGTTTCCAAAAGTTTCTATCCTCCGCAGCAACAAAGGCGTTTATCACGTGAGGAGGAATTTTTTCAATAGGAACGTAAAATCTTATCTGTATTCCTATGCTACCGTAGTATCTCCCCTTTTCGTCGTATACCCTTGAGGCCTGAGGAGGAGTCCAGTTTTCTAAAAGCTTTGGGTCTGGCAGTTTTGTGTATAAGTAAAAAAGGAATACTAAGCCTATTCCCCCTACTACGATAAGTGCCGTTAATAGAGTACTTCCTAACTTTTTAACCATAGGAATAAAGTAATATAGTATAAATCACGGAGAGTCTAAAACTATAAATGATTTTCTTCATTAAACGAAGGAAGAGACTTTTGTAAGATAAAAAACAAAACTATTTAGGAGGTAAGGAAATGGCGCAGTTTAAGCACGTGTTTATATGCGTCCAAGACAGACCGCCTGGACATCCCCAAGGCTCTTGCGCCCAAAGGGGTAGTAGGGAGGTTTTCCAAGCGTTTATGGAGAAGATTCAAACAGACCCCCAACTCTTTATGACCACCCTTATAACCCCTACGGGATGTTTAAACAGCTGTATGATGGGTCCCATAGTTGTCGTTTATCCGGACGGAGTTTGGTACGGCCAAGTTAAACCAGAAGATGTAGATGAGATTGTTGAAAAGCACCTAAAGGGTGGTGAACCCGTTGAAAGGTTAGTTATATCAAAGGGAAAGCCGCCGGGATTCTTCTAACCCTGTCCCGGCACCCCCTCTTCTTCAAACTTTATCTCAAGCTTTTCGTGGGGAACTATCGTCGTTATTGCGTGCTTGTAAACTAAGGTCTGCTGCTTAGAGTCTTCTAAAAGAATCGTAAACAAATCAAAAGACCTTATTCTTCCCTGCAGTCTAACGCCGTTGACGAGATAAATGGAAACCTTTACCCTGCTCTTTCTTGCAGTGTTTAGAAAATTCTCCTGTAGCTTGTAAGGCATTTTCTACCTCCTAATACTCGTTGGGTGTAATTATGTATTTTAGCAAAAGGTACATTGATTGAGCTAAAATATTCTTGTGAGCCTTCTTCTTCGTAAAACCTCAAAGGAGCGGGGACATGAAAAAGATAGAAGCTATTATTAAACCCTTTAAGTTAGACGAGGTCAAGGATGCTTTAGTTGAGATTGGTATTGGTGGAATGACCGTTACCGAAGTTAAGGGCTTTGGTCAGCAAAAGGGCCACACCGAGATTTACCGTGGAACGGAATACGTTATTGACTTTTTGCCTAAGGTAAAGATTGAAGTAGTCGTAAGAGACGAAGACGTAGAAAAAGTCGTAGAAACGATTTTAAGGACCGCTCAAACGGGAAGGGTGGGAGACGGAAAGATATTTATTATCCCCGTTGAAGACGTAATAAGAATTAGAACTGGAGAAAGAGGTGAGCAGGCAATTTAAAAACGATAGAGGAGGTGTTTCTATGCCCAAATATTCTCCGGAAGAGGTTTTAGACCTCATTCAGAAGGAAGGTGTTCAGTTCGTTGACCTGAGGTTTTCGGACCTCTTTGGTCAGTGGCAACACCTAACGATTCCCGCTTACGAGATTTCTTTGTCAACCTTTGAGGAAGGAAGGGGATTTGACGGCTCGTCCATAAGGGGATGGCAGAGCATCAACGAATCCGACATGATTGCAAAGCCCGACCCAAGCACCGCGTTTATAGACCCATTTATTGAACCAAAGACGCTCGTAATGATTTGCGACATATACGACCCTGTAACTGGTGAAAGGTACGGAAGGGATACGAGGTACGTAGCCCAAAAGGCAGAGCAATACTTAAAGCAAACCGGTATTGGAGATGCCGCTTACTTTGGACCTGAAGCGGAGTTTTTCATTTTTGACAGCGTAGAGTTTGGAGCTGGAGCTAATTACGCTTTTTGGAGAGTTGACTCAGAAGAGGGCTGGTGGAACAGAGAAGTCCCATCAACGGGATATAAGATACCCCACAAGAGGGGATACTTCCCCGTGCCACCCATAGATAAGATGACTGAACTGAGAAACGAGATGGTTTCCATAATGTCCGACATTGGAATAATCGTTGAGCTTCACCATCACGAGGTTGCAACCGCAGGTCAGGGAGAGATAGACATTAGATACGATACCTTAGTAAATCAGGCAGACAAGCTCTTTATCTACAAATACGTAGTTAGAATGGTTGCCGCAAAGCACGGAAAGTATGCAACCTTTATGGCTAAGGTCCTTCCCAACGACAACGGCTCAGGTATGCACACCCACTTCTCTATTTGGAAAAACGGAGAAAACCTATTTGCGGGAAACGAGTACGCAGGACTTTCAAAAATAGCCCTTTACGCAATAGGAGGAATCCTAAAGCACGGACCTGCATTAGCCGCACTAACTAACCCAACGATAAACTCCTACCACAGACTCGTTCCCGGGTTTGAAGCTCCCGTAAGGCTTGCGTATTCCGCAAGAAACAGGTCAGCGGCTATAAGGATACCGATGTATTCCCAAAATCCCAAAGCCAAGAGAATAGAGATAAGATTCCCAGACCCAACCTGTAATCCTTACCTTGCTTTTGCAGCGATACTTATGGCTGCAATAGACGGAATAGAAAACGAAATAGACCCCGGTGAGCCCCTTGACAAGGACATTTACTCCTTACCCCCAGAGGAGCTTGAGGGAATACCCCAACTTCCCGGCTCCTTAGAAGAAGCCCTCAAAGCCCTTGAAGAAGACCACGAGTTCCTCCTCAAAGGCGGAGTATTTACCGAAGAACTACTTCAGGTTTGGATTGAAAGCAAGAAAGCTGAAATAGACAGACTCAGATTTACCCCCCACCCTCTTGAATTTGAGCTTTATTGGGACATCTAATTAGGAAGTGGGGGCTAACTTGCCCCCTTTTAAATTCTTTCTTTAAAAAGAATAAAAAGAATTCACACCGTAGCGAGGGCTTGAAGCTTTTCCTTTGGTTTTACGGTCTTACACTCTTCAAATACCACGTATTTGCATGTTCTTGCACAGTAATTGTGGTCAAGCTTTTCAAAGAGTTTTGTTATAGACTCTCCCTTTGCGTTAAAGACGAGCTCGGTTTCTACAATACTGTCAAACCCTGCGTTTTCAAGTATAGGATATACATCACAACCTATGTTTGCGAAAGCTACTTTTACCCCAAGTTTTTGTATGTCCTTAGTTAAACGCACTACGGTCTCTGCACCAGTTGCGTCTATGTAATTAACCGCTTCCATATCAATAAGGACGAACCTTAGGGGTCTTCCGTAAAAGAGGGATTCCTCTACTTTGGAATAAATGAAGTCGTACACGTATTGAGCATTACCAAAGTATATGGACATGTTTGGTCTTATGTACATTATTTGGGGACATTCTGGAAGTCCTTTCTTTTCCGCATTTACGAAGGTTTTCGTAGCGGGGTCTCTGGTAAGGATAACTATTCTTGGATACATAGTTTTATAGACGAAGGCTCCAAGGGAGAGAACTACTCCAAGAGTTATGGCTACCCACAGGTCCATAAAGAATACGGAGCCAAAGGTCAATGCAGCTACAACTCCGTCAACCTTGTTAATTCTGTAGAGCTTTATTATGTCTTGGGGTCTTATAAGCCCTATTACTGCTGAAAGGACTATTGCAGCCAAAGTAGCCTTAGGAAGGTAATAAAAAGCTGGTGCTAACGCAAAGAGGGTAAATCCGACCAATGCTCCAGAAATAATGCTCGCAAGGGGAGTTTTAGAATGCAGAGCGAAATTCAAGGAAGACCTTGAAAAGGAACCTCCTGCGGGAAAGCCCTTAAAGAAGGAAACTGCTATGTTAGCAAGTCCTTGACCTATAAGCTCTTGATTGGGGTCCCACTTGTCTCCCGCACGAATTGCGAGCGTTTTGGCTATAGCAACCGCTTCTATTAGTCCAAAGAAGGCAACTACGAACGCTCCTCCCCACATCTTACTCATCGTTGCAAAGTCAAAGGGAGGAGCTTCAGGGCTTGGAAGTCCTTGGGGAACGTCGCCAACAATGGCAACTCCAAAATTGTATAGCTTAAATTGGTAAACGAGAAAAGAGGTAACTATTACCGCTAAAAGCGCTCCCGGAATGTAAGGGTTTATCTTCTTAGAAATCCATATAATGGCGTAAGCAAGAATTCCTATGCCGAGGGTATAAGGGTTAGTCATTTCAATCTTACTTATTAGGTCCACAATGACGTCAAATATGTGGGTAGAGCTCGTTATTTTGTAACCAAACAAGTGTCCGAACTGAGAAAGGGCTATTACGAGCGCGCCTGCAGCAGTAAATCCTACAACTACGCTGTTTGAGATTAAGTCAACAATGAAACCAAGTTTAAACAGTCCTACGGTTAATCTGATAAGACCGACCATAAGGGTAAGAAGAGCCATGTATTTAATCCAGGTTTCCGTTTGTGGTTCTAAGTTTAGTCCGTATAAAACTGAGGCGGAAAGAAGACAAGTCATTGCAACGGGACCAGTATTTAGAAAACGGGAGCTTCCAAATAGTGAGGCAACGATAGTAGCTATAAAAGCAACGTATAGTCCGTGAATGGGAGGCATTCCCGCAAGCAGTGCGTAAGCCATTGCTTGGGGAACGTAAACCGCTGCAACCGTTGCTCCAGCTATTAAATCTCTTATAAAGGCTTCTTTATTGTAATCTTTAAACCAGCTTACGAATGGGAAGTTTATTGAAAAGGAGATTTCAATACCCGGAACATCCTTTTGTGCTTTCATGTTAATAGTATTTTAAGACACCGCAGAGCGAATTTTAGATTATAAGAATAAATTAAGAATTTATATGAGCTTACTTATAATTGGAGGGCCTACCGCCGTAGGAAAGTCGGAGATAGCCTGTTGCGTTGCCGAGAAACTACAAGGAGAAATTATCAGCGCAGACAGTATGGCAGTTTATAAGTATATGGACATTGGGACCGCAAAGCCGTTGGAATGTATGAAAAGGGTAAAACACCACCTCGTAGACATAGTGGAGCCAAGTGGATACTTTGACGCAAAGATATTTGAAGAGGAAGCAAAAAGGTTGATAGAAGAGATTCAAAGAAGGGGCAAGGTTCCTATCGTAGTGGGAGGGACTTACCTATACGTGCAGGCACTCCTTTACGGAATAGACGAAACTCCAAAACCTGATTGGAAACTGAGGGAAAAACTCTACGCTCTTGCACAAAAGAAGGGAAATGAGTTTCTATACGAAAAGCTAAAGGCTGTTGACCCCAAGTACGCATTAAAGATACATCCAAACGACCTAAGGAGAATCGTTAGAGCTTTGGAGGTTTTTCTTTTATCTGGCAGACCCTTTTCTTCCTATCACCGTTGGGATAAGCCAAAATTAAGGCATGTTGGAATACTTTTAATGAGAAGTAGGGAATCTCTCTTTAAAAGGATAGAAGAACGGTTAAAAGACATGGTAAAAAATGGACTACTTGAGGAGATAAAAAAACTCTTAGAAATGGGCTACGAGAGATTTTTAACCTCTGGGCAAGCTATAGGATACAAGGAGTTCGTTCCTTGCGCCAAGGGAGAAAAACCCGTGGAAGAGTGCTTAAAGGAAGCGGTTAAAAACACAAAAGAACAAGCAAAACGCCAAATAAGGTGGTTTAAAAAACAGGGCTGGCACGAGATAAACTTAGACGAGGTTTCCTTTGAGGAAGCTTGCAGGAGAATAGTTGAAGTTTACAAAGCTTATACCTGAGAAATAGCATAATCTCTACACAAACGAACGCTAAATTTTTAAAAAGGAGGTGTAAGTATGGCTGAGGAAAAGAAGGAAGTTCAAAAGCAACAAAGCGTTAATATGCCCACGAGAGAAGAGATTGAAGCCGTTCTTGACGAGATTAGGCCAGCGCTTAGGTTTGATGGAGGAGACGTTGAGCTCGTAGACGTTCAAGAAGACGGGACTGTTCTCGTTAGGCTTATAGGGGCTTGCTCTGGATGTGGAATGTCCGTTCTTACCTTGAAGGCGGGAATTGAAAGGGTTTTAAAGCAAAGATTTCCCCAAATCAAGGAAGTTAAAGACGTAAACATGGATATACCTATGACCTTTGGTCTTTAACTAAATACGGGGCTTTGCCCCCTTAGAATTACTTCTTTTTCCACTTGGTTCCTGCTGGCGTGTCCTCTAAGATAATTCCGAGTTCTTTGAGTTTGTCCCTTATGTAGTCCGCAACTACGAAGACCTTTTCCTTTCTTGCTATGTTGCGAGCTTCTATAAGAATTTCTATGAGTTTTTCGTCAAAAACCTGTCCTGCTTCTAACTCCTTTTCAACTACCCTTTCAACCGTGCATTCTGGATAGAGGTCTTCTAAGATTCCGAAAATCTTTTTAAGGGTATTTAGTAGAGACATTGCGGCAAATTCGTAAGCTTCAAGCTCTTGCTTTCTTATCTTTCCTTCGGAGTATGCCCTGTTTTTTATTTTGTTTAACTCTCCTACGAGTTTGAAAACAAAGGAGAGAGCCTCCGGAGTGTTAAAGTCGTCACTGAGTGCGGTGTAGAAGTTTTCTTCAAACTCCTTTACTTGGCTATAAAGGGGATGGGCTCCACCTATTGGCTCCTCAACTACCTCAAGTTTTTTGAGTAGCTCTAAGTCCTCTATCGCTCCCTTTAGCCTTTCGTAAGCCCTTTGGGTTTCTTCCATCTTTTCCCAAGAGAAATCTAAGGGACTTCTGTAGTGGGTAAATAAAACGAGAAGCCTTAGAATGTCGGGGTGATACTTCGTATAAACTTCTCTCAGAGTTATGTAATTTCCAAGGGACTTGGACATCTTTTGTCCGCCTACCGTTACAAGTCCGTTGTGCATCCAGTATCTTGCAAAGGGCTTACCGGTTATAGCTTCCGCTTGTGCTATTTCGTTTTCGTGGTGGGGGAATACGAGGTCTAATCCCCCTCCGTGTATGTCTATGGTCTCTCCAAGGTGTTTAAAAATCATAGCGACGCACTCAGTATGCCAGCCCGGTCTTCCCTTTCCCCATGGGCTGTCCCAAGCTGGCTCCCCAGCCTTTGAGGCTTTCCACAGGGCAAAGTCTAAGGGGTCCTTCTTTTTCTCAGAGGGTTCTACGCGGGCTCCCGCTACGAGCTCCTCTGGGTCTCTTTTTGAAAGCTTTCCGTAATCTTTAAACTTCTTTACGGAAAAGTAAACGTCTCCGTCAACAACGTAAGCGTATCCCTTATCTATGAGCTTTTGTATTACTTCAATTATTTCCTGTATGTGTTCGGTGACTCTTGGCTCAACGTCTGCGGGGCGAACTCTTATTTTTTCCATGTCAATGTAATAACGGGCGATGTATCTATCCGCTATAGTCATAAAGTCCGTACACTCTTGTTTTGCTCTGTTAATAATCTTGTCGTCTATGTCCGTGAAGTTTCTTACGAACTTAACTTGATAACCGAGATGTTCCAAAAATCTACGAAAAACGTCAAAGACTATTAAGCTTCTTCCGTGTCCTACGTGGCTGTCGTCGTAAACCGTAACACCGCAGGTGTATATGAGAACCCTTGGAGGGTTAAGGGGGACAAATTCCTCAACCTTACCGCTCAGCGTATTGTAAATTCTCAGAGTCATACAATTTATTTTAATTCCTTATTCTGGGAAAGTTCCTTGAGGAATGCGTACTTAGCGAGATTAAAAAAGGCGTAAGAAAGGGAAACTACAAATCCCCTCCATCCGTCTAAGAATCCCCTCTTTAGGAAGAAAAACTTTATAAAGCTCCAAGTTGGATTAAGGACTAAATTTATAGCGGTAGCTCTTTTGCCTTTTTCGTAAAGTATTTGTGCAGAAATCCTTGAATACTTTAAATTTTTGCTTATAAAGTCTTGAAAGTCTTTAAAGGAGTAGTGGTATAAGTCCCCCTTTAGCCGTCCCGTTTTCCCGAAACACTTTACGACTTCGTGGAGCTCTCCTTCGTATTTAACCTTTCCTTTCCTAAAAAGCCTCAACCTCCACTCGGGATAAAGGGTGTGATTCAAAAACTTTCCTAAGAAGTAAGTTCTTCTATTTACGAAATAACAATCGTACTTAGGATTTTCTAACTCTTTTTTTATGCTCCTTTTGAGCTCTTCTGAGAGCTCTTCGTCCGCATCAAGGACGAGTATCCACTCACTTGTGCATAGAGAAATGCCGTAATTGACCTGAGCTGGATAACCTTCCCACTCTTTAAAGAAGACCTTAGCTCCTAAGCTTTTCGCTATTTCTACAGTTCTGTCCGTTGAACCAGAATCCACGACAACTATCTCTTTAGCCAAATCCATTACGCTCTTTATAGCTCTTGAGATGTTTTCCTCTTCATTTTTTGCACATATCAGGACAGAAAGCTTAGCCATGTCTTACGCTTTCAAAGAGCTTAGCATATTCTACTGCAACCTTTGAGGGTCTGAACTTCTCAGAAATTTTTATCGCTTCCTCACTTAGTTTTTTATACAACTCTTCGTCTTTTAAGAGCTTACGGATTTTTTCAACGAAGTCCTCGTAATTACCTAAATTTGCAAAAAATCCTCCGCCGTTTATAACCTCCTTATACCCCACCTGAGTGTCCGATGCAACGAAAGGAATTCCTAAGGCCATAGCTTCCACTATGGCGTTTCCAAACCCCTCCCACAGAGAGGTAAATACGAATACTTTGCTCCTCTTTACGAATTTGTAGGGATTCTTTTGAAATCCCAAAAAGAACACCCTGTTTTGTATCCCTAAGTCCTTACTCAGATTCACTAAATAATCCCTTAGCTCTCCATCACCCAAAATTAATAGATTTAAGTCTTCACCGCTTTCTAATAACATTTTGAATATCTTAAGCAGATGCCACTGACCCTTTTGCTTGTGAAGCCTCCCTACATTTACGATAACAGGCTTTTCAAAGATTTTTTTATACTTCTCCTCAACTTCCTCTTGGGCTTGCTCCCTAATTTCGTCAACATCTATAGGATTGTAGATAGTTATCACTTTTTCTTCCGAAATCCAGTAGGTTTTCTTTAGGTCTTGCCTTACCGCCTCTGAAACCACGACGATTTTATCAAGTCTCTCAAATAAAAATCTCTGAACTAGTCTTGAAGGAAGATAAAAAGCTTTTCCGTACTTTAAGTAGTGGTCGTTATTGTGAATGGAGCCTATCAAGGGCTTTTTGTTTCCAAGGAGCCTACTGAACGCTAAAACGTTGGTCATCGGTAGCATAAAGCCTAAAATAAGCTCGTAGTTTTTGGATATCTCCTTTATCTCCTTTGCCCTGCCAAGGTCGTTTTTTGAACGCAAAAAGAGAATTTTCCCGAGAATCTTTTCCTCCACGAGCTCCTTTTGCAGGATAAAATCAACCTTAAAACCAAGTTTAGTAAGTTCCTTTTCTAGGGCAAGGGCTATCTTCGTTATAGCAGAGACTTTTTTTAGGTGAGGCACATAAAAAGCTACTTTCATTTTAACTTTAATTTTATGAAAGATTCCTTAGAAAGCGAAATTTTACAGGAGATAGCAAGCGTAGGGGGAAGCTACGGAAGGAAGATAGAGTATTGCATTGCAAGAATAAGAAGAATCAAGAGAGCTCTAAATTACCTTAAAAAGAGAATGGAGAGGGAGAAAAAGATTCCCAAGCTCAGCATTCGCCTTATCGCTTCTCTTAGAAAACAACTTAATCTCTATAAGGAAGAAGCCCTAAGGAATAGGTATTACCTGATAATCTACAGGGAAGCCATAGGACTAACCAATCACAGACCAGTTTACGAAATCTACAATATTGAAAAGATATTAGAAGATGAACCGTGAGGAGTATCTAACTAAATACCTTGAAAATTATCTGTTGCGAAAGGGCTTAAACCTTTCCCAAGAAAACTACTCCTTACTTCTTAGGGAGTTTCTGAGATATGCCCACGACCCAACGCAGGAAGGGACTCTTCCCATTCTAACTCAGGATGGCTCTTTTACGCTTATAAACAAGTTCTACAAAGAGCCCTATCACAGCCACACCGCAGGAGCCGTTCAAGAATCCCTCCACAAGTTTATTTATCCTTCAAAAATCTTGGAAAAGGCTCAAGAAAAGGAAGTTATTAGAATCTTAGACGTTGGTTTTGGACTTGGATACAACGTAGCGATAGCTTTAAAACACATTTGGGAAGTAAATCCCAAAGTAAAAGTAGAAATCCTTTCCCTTGAAAGGGAATTAAGAAAGGACATTCCCCTACTTCCAAAACCTTATACGGAAATCCACAGGTTTATCCTTTCCGTAATTCCTGAGTACGAGGACGAGAGACTAAAGCTTAAGATTTTTTTGGGAGATGCGAGAAGGGAAATACGAAAAATAGAAAACTTTAAAGCGGATGCGGTATTCCACGATGCCTTTTCTCCTTACAAAAATCCAGAGCTTTGGACTTACGATTTTTTAAATCTTATAGAAGAGGTGATAGACCCTTACGGGTATTGGGTGTCTTACACTTCCGCTCTTTGCGTTCGCAAAGCTTTGCTTTTATTAGGCTTTCAAGTAGGTTCTACAAAAGAACTGGGACGAAAGAGAAAGGGAACCGTTGCGAGCTTAAAGGCACCTGTTCCCCCGCTTGACGAAGAAGAGGTAAGGAAACTCCACCTTTCTCCCTTCTCTATACCCATGAGAGACGAAAGTTTAGACAAAGAGCCCTTAGAAATCCTCCTAGATTACCTCGTAGAAGTCTATAAACTTAAGTAGCAATTAAGAAAAACTTATACAAAATCCTACACAAAATCCCAAATTTAAGATACGAGGGAGTTAAAGGGGGGTTGTTATGAAAAAGAAAACCTACATATTTAACGACCACGTTTTGGAAGCCATTGAAGAGCTAAAACGGCTTACCCACCGTAAAGAAACCCAAATCGTTGAGGAGGCTATCGTGTTTTATCTGAACTACCTCAACGGCAAAAATCAAGTGTATAAGGAAATTGAAGCGCTTTTAAAAAACCTAAAGGAAATCGTTGATAAGATTGAGACCTTGAGCTACAAACTCGGGAGGTGTGAAGCGGAAAGGGAGTTTTTACTGAAGAAAGGCTCTTAACAAATTTACCCTCGTTGCATACTTTATAATTCCATGACGGAGAAGGTGTTCATTTACGACACAACCCTCAGAGACGGCTCCCAGATGGAAGGCGTGAATTTTTCCTTAGAGGATAAGATTAGAATAGCCCAGAAGCTGGACGAATTTGGCATTCACTACATAGAGGGAGGATGGCCCTATGCCAATCCAAAGGATAACCTGTTTTTCCAAAAGGCTAAAAAACTAAACTTTATAAACGCAAAGCTTACCGCTTTTGGCTCAACGAGAAAGCCCAACAAAAAGGTTTCCGAAGACCCTCAGGTTGAGGCTTTAATAAAGGCCGAAACTCCTGTAGTAACGATATTCGGAAAAAGCTGGGACCTGCACGTAACCGAAGCGCTAAAGACTACCTTAGAAGAAAACATAAACATGATTTACGAAACCGTTGAGTATCTAAAAAGGTATGTTGACGAGGTTATTTTTGACGCAGAACACTTCTTTGACGGATATAAGGCTAATCCCGAGTATGCGATTCAAGTTTTAGAGGCTGCAGTTAAAGGGGGGGCTGACTGGATAGTTTTGTGCGACACAAACGGTGGTACGCTTCCCCACGAGATTTACGAAATAACCAAGAAGGTAAGGGAAGTCTTTCCCGATGCAAAGATAGGCATTCACGCCCACAACGACTCGGAAACCGCAGTAGCAAACTCCCTTATGGCAGTCCTTGCGGGAGCTCGCCAGGTTCACGGAACCATAAACGGAATAGGAGAAAGAACGGGAAACGCTAATTTGTGCTCTATAATTCCAAACCTTCAACTCAAGCTCGGTTTTGAGGTAGTGCCCCTTGAAAACCTAAGGAAGCTAACAGAACTTGCCCACTTTGTGGCTGAGATTTCAAACATGCCCCTTCCCAGAAACATGCCCTATGTCGGAGAAAGCGCCTTTACCCACAAGGGAGGAGTCCACGCCTCTGCGGTCTTAAAAAGAACGGAAACTTACGAACACATAAATCCCGAACTCGTGGGAAATAGAAGGAAAATAACGGTTTCAGACTTAGCGGGAAGGAGTAATCTTATCTTTAAACTCAAGGAGTTTGGCATAGAGGTTGACCCCAAATCTCCAGAACTAAAAAAACTAATAGACAAGATAAAGGAGCTTGAAAAAGAAGGTTATCACTTTGAAGCGGCGGAAGCATCCTTAGAGCTTCTTATAAAAAGACACTTCGGGCTCGTGAGGAACTACTTTGACTTTGACGCCTACAGAGTATTAATCGCCAAACGAAAGGGAGACGAAAGTCCTATTTCTGAAGCTACCGTAAGGCTTTCAGTAGAGGGGGTTGAGGAACACACCGCTTCTCTGGGAAACGGTCCTATAAATGCCCTTGACAAAGCCCTCAGAAAAGCCCTTGAGGAGTTTTATCCAAACTTAAAAGAGCTACAGCTCATAGACTACAAAGTCAGAATAATTAACGAGAGCGAAGGAACTTCTGCAAAGGTTAGGGTTTTGATAGAAAGCACGGACGGAAAGAGAAAGTGGGGAACGGTAGGAGTGTCAGAAAACGTCATAGAGGCTTCTTGGATAGCCTTAAGGGACAGCATCATTTATAAACTCATGAAAGACGAAGAAGAGGGGATAATGTGAAGTAAACTAATTTAAATGCTTAGATTCTTTGAAGAGGTAGGGAGGGCTACCTTACTCACGCTTTGGGGGCTTTACTTTTTATTTCGCAAGCCTCCAAGGTTAAGACACTTTATAAACCAATTAGCCTACGTTGCTGCAGAAACTACTCCGGTCGTCGTGATAACCTCACTCTTTAGCGGTGGAGTTATAGCCCTTCAAACCTATTCAACCTTTCACAGATTTAACGCAGAGTATCTCATCGGAGCAGTAGTTGCCCTATCTATGGGAAGAGAGCTTGGACCAGTTCTTACCTCCCTTATGGTGGTTGCAAGAGTTGGCTCTGCAATGACCGCAAGCATTGGAACGATGCGCATAACTCAGCAGATAGACGCATTAGAGGTTATGGCTATTAATCCTATTAGTTTCTTAGTCTCTCCAAGGCTTTTTGCCACGACGCTTGGCGTTCCTTTGCTAACCATAATTTCGGACATATCGGGAATATTCGGTGGATGGTTCGTAGCAACTAAGCTCTTTGGGGTAAACGAGTATCTCTATTGGCAAAAAATGGTGGATTTGGTAGAGCTTTACGACTTTTTGGGGGGAATCTATAAAGCTGTAGCCTTTGGATTTATAATAGGAGCGGTTAGCTGTTATTACGGGTTTTACACCTCTGGGGGAACCGAAGGCGTAGGAAGAGCCACTACTGCTTCCGTAGTTACCTCCTCAATGCTTATCCTTATAAGTGATTACTTTTTAACTGCGGTTATCTTTTAAAGAAAGTTTAAAGACCGCCCCAAAGGGGCGGTAGGAGTTTTTTATTCTTCTAAGGTAGAGATGTCTCCTACGTCAAGTCCGAGTTCTTCCGCTTTGAGGACTCGCCTCATTATCTTTCCGCTTCTGGTCTTGGGGAGTTTTTCTCTAAACTCTATTTCGTCAGGAACCGCAATTGGTCCAAGGACGTTTCTAACGTGAAGCTTTAGCTCCTCTACGAGTTTTTCAGAGGGTTCTACTCCTTTCTTTAGAACTACGAAAGCCTTTATGCTTTCTCCTTTGATTTCGTGGGGCTTTCCTATTACCGCAGCTTCCGCAACCGCAGGGTGGCTAACGAGTGCGCTTTCAACTTCCATAGTTCCTATTCTGTGTCCCGCAACGTTTATAACATCGTCCGCTCTTCCGAGTATCATAATGTAGCCTTCCTCGTCGTAAGAGGCGAGGTCTCCCGTAAAGTATACGCCCTTAATGGTGTTCCAATACTTCTCGTATCTTTCGGGTTCTCCCCAGCAGGTTCTTAGCATAGAAGGCCAAGGAGACTTTATTACGAGAAATCCTACGGTGTTTGGAGGAACTTTGTTTCCGTCCTTATCAACGACTTCCGCCTCTACGGTAAATAAGGGTTTTCCTGCCTTTCCGGGTTTTGCGGGATAGGAAGGTACTGTAGTTATCATGTGGGCTCCCGTTTCGGTTTGCCACCAAGTGTCTACGATTGCGCACTTTTCCCTTCCTATGTGTTTGTAGTACCACCACCAAGCCTCGGGATTTATGGGCTCTCCTACTGAACCGAGTATTCTGAGAGAGGAAAGGTCGTACTTAGCTGGCCATTCTTCTCCGTATCTCATAAACATCCTTATTGCGGTTGGAGCCGTGTAGAATACATTAACTCTGTACTTTTCTATGTACTTCCACCACCTTCCCGGGTCTGGATAGTCGGGAGCTCCTTCGGTAATTACGGAAGTAATGCCGTTTTGCAGGATTCCGTAAACTATGTAAGAGTGTCCCGTAATCCAACCAATGTCTGCGGTACACCAATATATGTCGTCCTCGTGAAGGTCAAAGACTGCCTTTGAGGTGAAGTAGGTCTGAACCATGTATCCACCGGTGGTGTGAAGGACTCCCTTTGGCTTTCCAGTTGTCCCAGAGGTGTAGAGGATAAATAGGGGGTCTTCTGCGTCCATAACTTCGGGCTCACACTCGGGTGATGCGTTCTTTACGAGCTGGTAAAAGTCCTTAAAGAGCTCTCCCTCTTCTAAGGCGTTTCCGTCTCTGTCCCAGACTACTACGTGCTCTACAAAGTCAAGCCCGTCTATTGCCCTTTTTACTACGGAAAGCAGGTCTATCTTCTTTCCTCTTCTTTGGGTATAACTTGCGGTGACTACCACCTTTGCTTTTGCATCTTCTATTCTCGTTCTGAGGGCTCCTTCGGAAAATCCCGCAAACACTACGCTGTGAATCGCTCCGATTCTCGCACAAGCAAGCATAGTGGCTATCGCTTCTATGGTAGTGGGCATGTATATGGAAACTCTGTCTCCCTTCTTTACGCCAAGGGATTTAAGGGCGTTAGCTATTCTATTGACGAGCTCTAAGAGCTCTCCGTAGGTTATCTTTCTTTCGTTGTCGTTTTCGTCAACGTAGATGTATGCTACCTTATTCCTCTTTCCGTTTTTGACGTGTCTGTCAAGGCAGTTGTAGGTTATGTTCGTCTTTCCGTTTACGAACCACTTGGCGTAGGGGAAGTTCCATTCAAAAACCTTGTCCCACTTCTGGAACCAGTGTAGTTCTTCCGCAACCTTTGCCCAGAAGCCTTCCCTGTCCTTAATACTCTCTTCGTATAACTTTTCGTAGTCCTTAATCCAAGCACGCTCAACTATGTGCTTTGGAGGATTTACTTTTTCTTGGACCTTTAGAAGAACTTCAGACCTTTCCTTTTCTTGTACCATGCTTCACCTCCTTTTTAGTCTAATTTTAATGCGTTTTCAAAAATTTTTAATAAAACGATGTTTTAAGTTAAAAGAGTAGAAAAGAGCTTGTTTTAACTGTTTTATTAGCCTTTAATCACATTCTAATATTGAAATAGGCTAATCTTTCTTGAATTACAGGAAGTTTAATAGGACTTTTAAAGATTTTATAACGATGTTTTAAGAAATTTCATAACAAAAATTTGAAATTTTTCAATAACTCGTGATGTATATAACCAGAATCCATAAACGGGAGGTGCAAGAATGGATAGGTCTCGCTTGGAGGCTTATCACAAGGAAAACGTCCTTATCATTACGATTCTTCTCGTTATTTGGGCGCTCGTTTCCTTTGGAGGTGCTTTAATAGCTAAGTCTTTGTTTAAAGCTGGAGCTACGATTTTTGGCTTTCCAGCTCACTACTGGATTAGTGCTCAGCTTTCCGTAATTACTTTCGTGGTAGAGATTTTCGTTTACGCTTGGCTTATGAATACATAGATTGGATAGGATACGTAATAGTTTTCGGAGTGGTTTGGAGTTCCCCTTCCCCAGTTCTTATACGGTGATGTACTCCAGAAGGTAGTTGAGCTTGAAAAACAATACGGAATAATCCCAACCTATGTAGAACCTTTCGTAAAGTCTTCGCTAACTCAGTTTTTAGCTCTTACCTTTGTTCTTATGGCTGGAACTGCAGCACTTCCTCACGTTCTTATGAGATTCTTCACCACCCCTTCCGTTAGGGATGCTCGTTGGAGCGCTGGATGGTCTCTTTTATTCATAGCACTTCTCTACCTAACTGCCCCAGCTTATGCAGCCTTTGCAAGATACGTCGTTCTCAAGGATGTTGTAGGAAAACCCATAGACCAACTTCCCGATTGGGCTCAAAAGTGGGCGCAAACGGGACTTTTCAAGGTAATTGACAAAAACGGGGACGGAATAATCCAATGGGCGGAGCTTGACCTTCACAGAGACATAGTAGTTCTCGCAACGCCTGAAATAGCAGGACTTACTATGTTAGTAGGATACTTCGTTATGGCTAGGGCCTTAGCCCTAAAGTACAAAGTGAGTGAAACGAATACGCTCCAGCGTATGGAAAAACTAAGGGATATGGGAGTTCTCTACGAGGAACTATACAACAACCTAAGGGAAGCCTTTTTACTACTTCAGGAACTCCGGCTAAAGTCCCAGATTAATAAACTCCAAAGGGGAGAAACTCCAGACAACTACGTAAATCCAGAAGAGCTCACGAAAATAGAAAAAGACCTCCTAAAGGACGCCTTTAAGGTAGTTGAAGAGTTCCAAAACTTTGTAGAGACTAAGTATTTGACCTATATTCCTCGTTAATGCTGGAGTTAAAGAGAAAGCTCTTTCACCTTTTTGGCGTCCTGAGCCTTATTGTCCCCGTTTGGTTTTTCCCTTACTGGATTAACTTACTCTTTTTCTTACTGGCAATAGGAATTAACTACCTCGTAGTCAAGAGGTATCCTCCACTTCTTAAGCTTTTTGGAGTCTTTATTGAGCACTTTGAAAGGAAGGAAAATCTCTCAAAGCCCGGAATTCAGTCTTTTTACCTCCTTTTGGGAGTATTTTTGAGCTATCTTCTTTTCCAAAAGTGTGCAATTTACGGAATAATAACCCTTGCGGTTGGAGATGCCTTTTCGGGGCTGGTGGGCTATTACTTTGGGAAAAGAAAGCTTCCCTACAACCCAAATAAAACCCTTGAGGGAACTCTTGCCTTCTTTTTATCAAGCTTTATAGTCCTCAGCTTAATAACGAAACCCTTGGAAGCTTTCATTATCTCCCTCCTTTCTGCCTTTGTGGAGAGTTTGCCCTTAAAGCTTGACGACAACCTTACGGTTCCCCTAATATCTTCACTTATCGCTTGCTTGCTATGAAGAAGGCTCTCATAGTTCGCTTCTCTTCTTTGGGAGACGTAGTTCTTACTTCCGTTCTGTTTGAACCCTTATTAAGCGCAGGATACAAACCCTACCTTCTTACCTTTTCTCCTTACGACGAGCTCTTTGTTGACGACGAGCGCGTGGTAGCAATAGGGATAAATAAAGAGAACTTCTTTGAAGAGATTAAGAGAATACCTAGGGACTTTGAGCTAAAAATTGACCTTCACAAGAACCTAAGGAGCCTAATTTTAAGATTTTTCTTAAGGGGAAAGTGGAGGAGTTATAAAAAGGAGAGCTTAAGAAGGAGGCTTGCAATTTACTTTAAGGCTTTTAGAAAACCTTACTTCGTTCCTGAGGCTTACGCAGGGAGCGTAAAAGACCTTATCCCTGTAAAGAATTTGAGACCCTTTATTAAGGTTTCTGAAAAGCGGGTTGAAAGTTTTAAAAAAGAGCTTGGGGACTACATAGTTTTAGCTCCGGGGGCACGCTACAAGAAAAAGCGCTATCCCTACTTTAAGGAGCTTGCGGAGCTATTTATAGAAAAGGGAGAAAAGGTAGTAATAGTAGGAGACGAAAGGGACTACGAGCTTACCAAGGACTTTCCGGGGATAAACTTGTGTGGAAGGCTAAGGTTAATTGAGGTTCTCAGCATAATAAAGGGGGCTAAGCTTTTCGTTGGAAACGACAGCGGTCTTCTACACTGCGCAAGGGCAGTTAAAACCCCTGCGGTTCAAATTTACGGAGCTACCCATCCTACCCTTGGATTTTCTCTATATCCTGACGAGGGACTTGTAATTTTTAAAAACCTTGACTGCCAGCCTTGTGACCTTCACGGAAAGGGAGAGTGTAAAAGGGGTGATTTTGCCTGCCTTGAAATAAGCCCTATAACTATTTTTGAACGGATTTATAAGAATTTAGAATTGCAACAAAAGTAGAAGGAAAAAGTTTGAAAGTTAAAGGAGGGAGCAGTAATGGGATTACTTGAGAGTCTCGTTTTAAAAGAAAAGTTAAACGGAGTGGAAAAGGCTGCGGTCTTTCGGGAGTTAATCAAAAGAGAAATGGATTTATTAAACGAATACCGCGTAAAAGACGAAAGCATTTCAAAGGACTACAGAATAGAGCTTTGCCACCTTCACAACATCAAAAAGGTTAACACAGCAAGACTTTTAAACATTTTAAAGTTCTACGACCCAAGATTTATAGAGATTTTGATGAGTACAGACCCAAGGGTGAGAACCTTTATTTCTTACTACTTAGAATTTATGGAAAAGCACCCCTACTACGAAGAGATTCTTGAAGCCCAAAATCTCTTTGGAAATTGGGACTACATAAGGTACAAACTAAAGATTTTATTTCCAGACCTGAGCTTTGAAGAGATTGATAGGTTTAAGTTCAAAAGAAAGGAGTTTGTAGAATACGTAAAGGAAAGACTCGGAGAGCCGGAAGAGGTGATAGAAGACAAGCTAAACCTTGCCACTTGGTACGAAAGCGTTCCTTATTTAGAGCTTGAGAGTGAAATGACTCCCGGAGTTCATCCAGACCCCTTGATGACGCCCGAAGAATGGAACTTCATAAAAAGAAATCTCCAAGGAAGAAAGAACATCATAATAAGAGACCCATCAACTGGTAAAGAGAAACTCGTTTACGTAGAGGTAGACATTCCAGACGAGGAGCTTGACAAGTATTACAAAGACAGGGAAGGATTGAAAAAACTCCTAATGGAGAGGTATAACATTGACGAGAGCGGAGCGGAGCAAATTCTCAGGAAGGCTGGATGGGAGTCCATAGGATGGCACATAGTCCCACCCATACATACGGACGTTGAGGTAAGCTATCCAAAAGAAGAAAAGAAGCTCGTTAAAGAAGAAGCTCCCAAGAGGGAAAAGTACAGCATTATGAAAATAGCTGAGCACATTAGGTACATTGGGGGAAGGGAGCTTGAGATGCTCAATTACTACGAAATGGTTTACGATAAGGTTCCAGAGGTTCAAGACAGGCTTGACGCGCTTATGAGAACCCAAAGAAGACTCCTTGGAAAGCTCTTTGGAATTTACTACACAGTAGACCCCGTTCTTGCGGAAGCCATACTAACCAACTCCCCCGAAAACATACTCTTGCTCAAGGAGCTTACGGTTAAAACTGGAGTTAGGGACAAGAAGTTTTCTATCTACGACAGCAAGACCGTGTGGGAAGAAATAAAGAGAAGGGTTCGCTCTATCTATCCCGAAGTGAGCGAAGAAGAGATAGAGCAGTTCAAGGGAAGAAGGAAGGAGTTCGTAGAATACTTAGCTAAGAAGCTGAATAAAAACGAAGCTTTCGTAGACGAAGGTTTGGAAAGGGCGGGATGGCTGAGAAGTGAAGAAATACCCGCCTTCATAAGACACATCGGCCCTTAAAATATCTTTTTTAATGAAAATAGGAATCTTTGACAGTGGTGTTGGAGGACTGACGGTCTTAAAAGCGATTCGCAAACACTACCCGAGGGTAGACATAGTTTACCTTGGAGATACCGCAAGGGTTCCCTACGGGACGAAGTCAAAGGATACGGTGATAAGGTATTCCTTAGAGTGTGCAGAGTTTTTAAAGGAAAAGGGAGTGGAGCTTCTCGTGGTTGCGTGCAACACCGCAAGCTCTTACGCCTTAGAGGTTCTAAGAAGTAAGTTTGACTTTCCCGTCTTTGGCGTTATTGAACCGGGCGTTCAAGAGGCGATAAAAAAGACGAAGAACAAAAAGGTAGGAGTCATAGGCACGCCAGCAACCATTAAAAGCCAAGCCTATCAGAAACTTTTAAAGCTCTTTGGATACGAAGTAGTGGCTAAAGCCTGTCCCTTATTCGTTCCCCTCGTTGAGGAAGGAATACTGGAAGGTGAGATAGCAAGAAAAGTAGTTGAGTACTACCTTTCAGAGCTCAAAGATTCAGGAATAGACACCTTAATTTTGGGATGCACCCACTATCCACTTTTAAAGCCAGTGATTAAGGAGTTCTTAAATGGTGTTGAGGTAATAGACAGCTCAGAGGCGGTATCTCGCAGTCTAAAAGACTTTATAAAAGACGAGGGAGAAGGCAAAACGGAGCTCTTCTTTACGGACCTATACCAAAACCTTGAGTTTCTTATAGAGCTAATACTGGGCCAGAAGATAACCCCAAGACTTGCAAAAGTGGAGACTTAAAGAAGCTGGATTTATTTTAAAAGTATGCTCAAGAAGAACAAAGAACTTGCAAAGCTCTTTGAGAGAATGGCAGACATCTTAGAGTTTTTGGGGGAAAATCCCTTTAGGATAAGAACCTACCGCAGGGTTGCTACGCTCATAGAGGAGCTCCCCGAAGACGTTGAAACCGCCTTCTACGCGAAAAAGCTCCACCACATGCCCGGAATAGGCGAGAGCACCCTTTTAAAGATAGAGGAGTTTCTCAAAACCGGGACGATAAAGAAGTACGAAGAACTAAGGAGAATGGTTTCCGAAGACCTTTTAGAACTCCTTGATGTCCCGGGGGTTGGGCCAAAGACCCTAAGAGTCGCTTACGACCAGCTCGGAATAAGGACTAAAGAGGAGTTCGTAGAGGCTTTAAAGAAGGGGAGGTTTAACAAGATAAAGGGTTTTGGTCCCCAGAAGGCTATGAAGATACTCAAGGGCTTAGAAATATGGGAAAAGAGTAAGGAGCGTATGTCCCTTATTGAAGCCTATCCAATAGCTCAGGACATAGTGGAATACATGAAGGGGCTAAGGGTTATAGAAAACATTTCGGTTGCTGGAAGCATAAGGAGAATGAAGGAGACCATAGGCGACATAGACATTCTCGTATCTGCAAAAAGGGAACACTGGAAGGAGATTCACGAACACTTTACGAGGTATTACGACATAACAGAGGTTCTCGCAAAAGGGGAAACTAAGTCAAGCGTAATCCTAAGGTCTGGCAGGCAGGTAGACCTGAGGACGGTAGAGCCAGAAAGTTGGGGCGCAGCGCTCCAATACTTTACGGGCTCAAAACAGCACAACATAAGGATAAGGGACATAGCAAAGGAAAAGGGACTAAAAGTTAACGAATACGGCGTATTTAGAGCGGACACCGAAGAGAGACTTGGCGGTAGAACGGAAGAGGAGGTTTACAACCTTCTTGGTATGCAGTGGATACCCCCAGAATTAAGGGAAGACTGGGGAGAGGTAGAGCTTGCTTTAGAAGGCAGACTTCCAAGACTCGTAGAGCTTAAGGACATAAAGGGAGACCTACACATGCACACGACCTGGAGCGACGGAGTGAACTCCTTAGAGGAGATGGTAGAAACAGCCTACAAGCTCGGGTATCAATACATAGTTATAGGAGACCACTCCCAGAGCGCTCGCGTTGCAAACGGCTTAACTCCCGAAAGGTACAAAGAGCAGTGGAAAGAAATAGAAAGACTCAACAGGATTTACAACCCTAAGGGCTTTTACATACTAAGGGGGGCTGAAGTGGACATACTACCAGACGGCTCTCTGGACCTTCCTGACGAGATTCTTGAGCAGTTTGACTTCGTAATTGCTTCCGTTCACTCAAGGTTTGAGCAGGACAACACCGAAAGAATCCTAAGGGCTATGGAAAACCCTTACGTCAACATGATTGGACACCCAACGGGCAAGCAATACGGATACCGCGAGGGCTACCCCGTAGACATAAACAGGCTAATTGAAGCGGCAAAAGAGACTGGAACAGCCTTAGAGCTAAACGCCCAAAGGATGGACCTATCGCCAGAAAATGTCCGAAAGTGTATGGAAGCGGGAGTTTACATAGGTATTGTTACGGACGCTCACTCCGCAAGACAACTCCACCTACTCCACATAGGGGTAGGACTTGCAAGGAGGGGATGGGCTACTCCGGACAAGGTAATTAACACCTTTGACCTTGAAAAATTAAGAGAGTTCGTAATGGCTAAGAGGAGAAAATTCGCAAAAGCTTAAGGGAATACCCTTTTGTACTCCTTTCCTTCCTTTTTGTATATAGCCTCTACCGCTATGTCCTTTTCCTTTAACTTCTCGTAAATCTCTTTTGCCCTCTTTTCTCCATAAACCGCAAGAACTACCCCGCAACTTGGGTCTATCTCGTCTGGAATGGGGATTAGGACCGCGTCTTTTACTCCTTCTTGCTTAAGCTCCTTTTCCGCTCTCGTCCCCTCGGATATAGCGCTAAAGGTTATAAAGTGGTCTGGCTTTTTTATAAAGGGATTTAGCTGTATGAGGAATTGCCTTATGTGGAGCTTTACTCCTAAGGAGTGGAACTTTATCCAATACCATAAAGAAGGCTCGTGGGATTGGGATGCTTTTTTTATGTAAGCTACGGTCTTTCCCTCTTTCTTTTCCACTTTTATAAGAACGTTTCCGCTCTGTTTTGCCCAGCTCCAGATGTCCCTCTCAAAGCCCGGGTCCGTAGATACGACCTCCAGAATCTCTCCCTCTTTCATCTTTCTCATAGTTTCTGATGTCATAACCACCGGAAGGGGGCAGCTCAAACCCGTAAGGTCTAATCTTTTGTCTACCTTTATTTCTTCCATAAGTATGATATTAATACCTAGTTTTGCTCGGTAAATTAGTTTTTGTGCTTTTCCTTTAATTCTTTTACCCTTTCGTAGAGCTCCTTCGTTATCTCTTCGTAGCTCCTTTGGTCTGGATAAATCGGCTCTCCAAAAACGACCTTAATCTTATGAGGCTTAGGAAACCTATCGTAAACGGACCACGCTTCAAAGGCTCCTATTATAGTGGTGGGGACTATCGGAACTCCGAGTTCCCTTGAGAGGATAGCAACTCCCTTTTTAAACTCCATAAGCTCTCCCGTTCTCGTCCTTGCTCCCTCTGGGAATATAACTACTACCTTTCCCTGACCCAAAGCGTAAGCGGTCTTTTTTAGACTTTCCTTTAGTCCCTTATTTACATTTACCGTTATAACGTGGGCAAGCTTTGCAAAAAGGGAAGAAACAGGATTCCTAAAGAAGGTCTCTTCCCCAAGGAAGTAAGTTTGGTGCGCTACTTTTTTGGGAAGTGAGGCACCTACGGCAAAGCCGTCTAAGTAGCTCTCGTGATTGGGGGCTATTATGAAGGGAGGGGAAGGGAGGTTTTCTATGCCTTTTACCTCTAAGCGGTGATAGAGCTTAAAGTAGAGTTTGAGCAAAAGCCTTCCAAGGTCGTAAATAAGGGGATAGTGGTAAAGCTCGTAAGGTTTTGCTTGAGAGAGAATCTCTTTCCACGATACTTCTTTTAGCTCTCTTAGTTCTCCCTCGCTCTTTTCCCTTAGGAGCTCAACGAGCTCCTTTACGGTTATGTGTTTTGCAAGCTCTTCTTCCGTAATGGTTATACCCAGATTTTTTTCTATAAATCCTAAGAGCTCTACCTTTGCAAGGGAGTCAAGTCCCAAGTCCAGCTCTATGTGGTCTGAGGGCTTTACCTCTTTGGAGCTCAGTTTTTCTAAAAATTCCTTTACAGCTTTCCCTTGAGGAGTTTCAAAGATAGAAAAGTCCTCTTCTTTGACCTCCCTTTTGCTTTCCGACTCATCGTAAATCTTAGGGAGTAAGAATCTTTTTAGTTTTCCAAGACGGGTTTTGGGAAGTTCGGTGCTTACAATCTTAAACCCTACGATTCTTTTCCATTCGGGAAGCTCCCTGTTTAGCTTGTCTATAACCTCCCACTTTATCGTCTCGTAGAGGTTCGTTATTCCGTATTCCTTTACCTTTTCAAGGTCTGGATAGATTAAAGCTAAGAGCTTTCCTTCTTTTTCAAACACTCCTACCTCTTTTATGTAAGGAGCTAACTGTAAAATCTTGTCTTCTAACTCTTCTGGAAAGACGTTCTTTCCACTTCCTAAGACTATGAGCTCCTTTTTCCTACCCGTTATGTATATGTAGCCTTCTTCGTCAATCCTTCCAAGGTCTCCGGTGTAGAACCAGCCGTCTATAATGACTTTTTGCGTTTCTTCGGGCTTATTCCAGTATCCTTTCATAACGTTTGGACCCTTTACTACGATTTCCCCCTCTTCGGTAGTTCTTACCTGAACTCCCTCTATAGGAATGCCTACGGAGCCAAGCTTTATCCTGTTTGGAGGATTGAAGGAGACTATTGGAGAGGTTTCGGTAAGTCCGTATCCCTCAATTATCTTGAATCCCCAAACGAAGAAGTCCCTTGCCACCTCAACGGGAAGTTTTGCCCCTCCACTTACCATAAACTTTATGTTTCCACCAAAGGCGTTGTGAATCCTCTTAAAAACGAGTTTTCTTAGTCTTTCGCTTTCTATCCTTTTCATAAGCAAGTATATAAGGCGAGCACTTAACCTCTTGTTTATCTCCTCCATTATCCGTCTGTGGAAAAGCTGGTAAAGTCTTGGAACCCCTACTAAGAAAGAGATTCTGTACTTCCTCAGCTTTTCCAAGATGTCTTCTGGGGTGAGCTTGTCTAAGAATACGATTGTTGCTCCAAGGTAAAGGGGAAGGAGAAGAGTGGTCATAAAGGGATAGGTGTGATGAAAGGGGAGAATAGCCAATACGGAGTCTTCTTTGGAAGCAAGCCCTATCTTTTCAACACCCAAAATGTTGGAAAGAAGGTTTCCAAAGGTAAGCATAACTCCCTTGGGAGTTCCCGTAGTTCCCGAGGTGTAAGGAAGGAGGGCAACCTCGTCAAGCTCTCTTCTTAGCTCCCACTCCCAAGGGGAAGGCATTATAAACCTGTCAAAGTTTATTACCTCTACATTACTCTTGATTCTTGAAAGGGCTTCTAAGAGATTCCTTTCGGTCTCCTTTGAGCAAAAGACTATACGGGGCTCTGAGTCCCGTAGTATGTATTCTATTTCTGAGGGCGTAGCCATAAAGTCTATTGGAACTACTATTCCTCCCCTCCTCCAAGTGCCAAAAAGGGCGTAAATCCATTCGGGCCTGTTTTCCGAAATTATAGCCACTCTGTCGCCGGGGAGTATGTCAATCGCACGAGCAAAGGATTTTACGTTTTCAATGAGTTCTGCGTAGCTTATCTCCCTTCCTTTGTAAACGAGAGCAGTTTTCCCGTAATCCCTAAGGAGTTCTACCATCTAAAGGAAATCTTAAGTTTTCTCCCGTTTTATGTAAATAATTATCTCTACTCTATTGTTTCTGTGCATTAAGATGCTCTGCTTCCAAGAATAGAGCGGGCGCGTATCCCCGTAGGCTACTGCAACTAATTTATCCTTTGGAAATCCTAAGGATGTTAGAGTTTTAACTACTTCGGTAGCCCTCCTTCCCGAAAGCTCCCAAAGGTCTTTAACCTCTTTTCTCTTTATCTCTTCAACGGGACTCGCATACCCTTCAACTCTGATGTAAGAAATTTTATCCTGTGCGCTCATTAAAACGGGATAAATCTCCCTTAGAGCTCTGTAGCCCTCTTCAGTAAGTTTATAGTCCCCCTCGTTGAAAACTACGCTATTAAATAATCTGAGCTTTACGTATTCTTCAGAATGGATAATTTGATAAGCCCAAGGAGGAAGGGTTTTTCTAATTCTCTCCTTTATTTTTACTGCGTAGTTTTTTGGATAGTTAATGGGTTCAACTATTGAGGTCCTTTTCGGATAAAACTCCGGATTTTTCCTAAAGTAAGACAAGAACTTCTCAAGTGAAGGTATGTCTAAGGTAGACATAGCGTAGAGGAGAATAAAGAAGGTCAAGAGCAAAGACATAAGGTCTGAAAAGCTCGTAAGCCAAGCAGGTGGCTTTGGACATTCTTCCTTTTTCTTGAAAGCCACCTTCTCACCTCACGGGTTTAACTTTATACAAAACTCTACTCTTCTGTTCATGGTTCTTCCTTCGGGAGTGCTGTTGTCCGCTATCGGTTTTGTGTCTCCATAACCAACGGCGGACAGCTTCTCTTTTGGATAACCGCAAGTCTCTTCAAAAATCTTGAGAACCGCTATAGCTCTTGCAAGGGAAAGCTCCCAGTTTGAGGGATAAAGGGCCGTAGATATGGGCGTGTCGTCCGTATGTCCTTCTACTTCTATAGGTAAAGAGTAGGCTTTTAACTTTAAGCACAGGTTTAAGATTAGGTCTTTAGCTTCTGGATACAGCTCTGCACTACCGGAAGGAAAGAACCTATCCGTATTTACTCTGACCCTTAAACACTCTCCAGTAATTACGTAATCGCTCCAAACTCCCCTTTTTGAAAGTTCCTTTTTTATCTCCTCTAAAACTTTCTTGAGCTCCTTATACTTTTCTACCTTTGGGTAAAAGTTTTCCATAGGGACATTTATACGCCTTCCCTCTGGGAGAGTCCCCTCTTCAAACACTACGGACTGACCACCAAAGGCGCTAACGAGCCCCTTTAAAACTTGGTAGAACTTTTCTAAGGATATCGTGCTCATTGAGTAAAGAAGAATAAAGAAAGTTAGAAGCAAGGACATAAGGTCTCCAAAGCTCGTAAGCCACGCAGGTGCCTTAGGACACTCCTCTTTTTTCTTGTTGAATAATGCCATTATTAGCCCTCTTCACCTACTTTTATCCCAAGCATAACCGCAACTTCCTGTTTTATAACGTTTGGATTCTCACCTCTTTGAATCTTTTCCATAGCCTCTATGTAAACCATTTTTACGAGCAGTTCCGTGTCCTTAATCTTTTTGAGTTTGTTAGCTATAGGAATTGCAAAAGCGTTAGCCAAAACAGCTCCGTATAGGGTAGTAATCAGTGCAACCGCCATACCGGGTCCCAAGGCCGAGGGGTCGTGTAAGTTTCTAAGCATCTGGATAAGGCCTATTAGAGTTCCTATCATACCGTAGGCTGGGAAGAGCTCCCCGAGTTTTTCCCAAACCGCAACTTCCGTGGAAAGTTTCTCGTCAAGCTGAGCCAAAGCCCCTTCAGCAGTTGCCCTAATCTCGGATATCTCTATTCCGTCAACGAGCATACGAATTATGTCTCCCAAAAAGGGGTCCTTCTGGTAGTAAACTTCTATTTCACTCTCTAAGGAGAGTATTCCCTCTCTTCTTACTTTTGTTGCTATCTCTCCTATGGTGTTTAAAACATCTGCAAAATCGGGAGGTTTCCAAGTAAAGGCCTTGGAGGCTGCAGTGAGTCCCCGAATAAAGTCCTTTAGTGGGAAAGCTCCAAGAGCTGATGCCAATCCCCCTCCAACGACTATAAGTATAGAGGGCACGTTTATAAATACAGCTGGACTTCCACCCAGAAGGATGGATATAGCTATAAGTAGAAAGGCAGCACCTATTCCTATTAGCGTTCCTAAGTCCATCCTCTATTATATTATTAATCGGTAAATAACCTATAATTTTTAAGAGATGACAAAGGACATTCTTGAGAAAGAAGTTTTGAAACTCCTTGCCAAGAAGAAGAAACCCCTCCACTTTATGCAAATAGCAAAAGAGTTAAATCTTTCCAAGAAAGACAGAAAAATTCTTAAAAAGGTAATGAGAAAGCTCAAGAGGGAAGGAAAGGTAAGGGTAGTCAAGGGTAAGTACGAATACGGAGGGGAAGAGGTCGTCGTAGGAAGGGTTTTGGCCTATCCGGGAGGATTTGGATTTTTAGAGGTTGAAGGACAAAAGGACATATACATTCCCCACTTTGAGATGGTAAAGGTCCTCCACGGAGACGAGGTCAAGGCAAGGATAACGGAGTTTAAAGGAAAAAAAGAAGTTAGGATTCTCAGAGTTCTAAAGAGGGCTAAAAAAGAGCTCGTAGTAAAGGTAGCTTTTGAAGAGGAAAAGTGTGTAGGAATCCCCTTAGACGAGAATACCCACCACAGGGTGATTCTTTCCAAAAACGACTGCAAAAAAGTAGAAGAAGGGGATGTGGCAGTAGTAAAGATAACCCAATACCCCACAAAAAAGGCTCCTTTTATCGTGGGAAAAATAACCCAGGTCCTTGGAAATCCAAAGCAGAAATTCTTAGCTATAGACGTAATTATTAAAAAATACAATCTACCAACGAGCTATCCACGGGAGGTTCTAAAAGAGGTTGAGGAAATCCCAGTAGAAATACCAGAGGAAGAGATAAAGAGGAGAAGAGACCTAAGAAACCAAATTTGCTTCACTATAGACCCCGAAAGGGCTCGGGACTTTGACGATGCAGTGGCAATAGAAATAACGCCCGAGGGCTACTTTAAGCTCTTCGTTCACATAGCGGATGTTTCTTACTACGTAAGACCCGGAACCGCTTTAGATAGGGAAGCCTACAAAAGAGGATTTACCTTTTACTTCCCCGATAGAGCCCTTCACATGCTTCCCGAAAAGCTCTCCGCTTACCTGTGTAGCCTAAGACCCAACGAGGACAAGCTCACCTTTACCGTTGAGATGGTGTTTGACGAGAGGGGAAATCTGAAAGCTTACGACATATACGAAAGCGTTATAAGGAGTAAGGCAAGGCTTACCTACAACGAAGCCCTTGGTCTCATAGTGGGAGACCCAGCTTTAGAAAAAAAGTATCCACAGCTCGTTGAACCACTCAGGCAAATGGAAACGCTTTACAGAATTCTTGCAAGAAAGAGGTGGGAGCTTGGAAGCATAGACTTTGACCTTCCAGAGGCGGAGGTTATCGTTGACGAGTATGGGGAACCTACCGCGATTTACCCTTACGAGAGACACGTTGCCCACAAACTAATAGAGCAGTTTATGATAGCGGCTAACGAAACGGTAGCCATGCACTTGGAAAATATGGGATATCCTTGCCTTTACAGGGTACACGAACCTCCTGCGGAAGACAAAGTAGAAAATCTCTTAGAAATCTTAGAGGGTTTGGGCTACAAAGTGAAGAGGCCTTCAGAATACACTCCCAAGTTTTTCCAAAAGATAATTGAGGACTTTGAGGGAAGACCGGAAGAAAACTTGGTTCGCTTTTTAACCTTGCGTGCTATGGCTCGGGCAAAGTACAGTCCCCACAACGTGGGACACTTCGGCCTTGCTTTGGACCACTATGCCCACTTTACCTCTCCAATAAGGAGGTATCCCGACATAATAGTCCATAGGCTTCTGAAGATGGCTCTAAGAGGGGAAGAGATTGACTACGAAGAGACACTGAAGTACTTAGAAGAGGCGGGAGAGCACCTTTCCAGACAGGAGAGACTAGCGGACGAAGTGGAAATGGAAGCAATAGATTACATGAAAGCCCGCTACATGAAGGGAAGAATAGGAGAGGAGTTTGTTGGAATTATTACGGGCGTAGTGCCCTTTGGATTCTTCGTTGAGATAGAGGAAAACCTCGTGGAAGGTCTCGTAAAGATTTCTACGCTAAGGGACGACGAGTACGTGTTTGACGAGCCCGCCCACAGGTTAGTGGGAGTAAGAACCGGAAAGGTTTTCAGGCTTGGAGACCACGTTAAGGTTAGGGTAGTTGCGGTTGACGAGGAAAGCGCAAGGGTTGAGTTTGAACTCGTAGAAAAGTTGAAGTTACACGACTACATTTAAAGATAAATGAAGCAGGAAAAGGAGAGAAGGAAAAGAATCTTAGAGCTCTTGAGGGAAGGAGAAAGGACCCCCAAGGAGCTTGCTTCTTACTTTGGCGTGTCCCTAATGACTATTTACAGGGACATAAAGGAGCTGGAAAGGGAAGGCTTAATAGAAAAAGAGCACGGGATTTTAAGATTAAGGGAACAAAAGGAGGAGCTTCCAAAAGAGTGCTTCGTGTGTCATAAGGAAATTGACGGGCGCTTTAACGTTATCTTCTTCTTAAAAGACGGAAAGAAAGCTCAAGCTTGTTGTCCCCACTGTGGGCTTATGGGCTTTAAAATCCTTGGGGATAAAGTAGAAGCAGTCCTTATGAAGGACTTTATAAGTTGTAATCCCATAAATGCGAGCTCTTGTTGGTACGTTGTAGGGGCAAGCATATCGCCTTGTTGTACGCCCTCAGCTTTCGCTTTTGTAGATAAAGAGACTGCGGAGAAGTTTGCTAAAGGATTTGGAGGAAGAGTTTTACCCCTCAAAGAAGCCGTTGAAGAGATTTATAGACTTATGAGCATTGGAACGCCGGTAAAATTTAATCTGTAGGAGGGGTGCTTTGGCTTTAGATTATCAGGTTTTTTACCTGCTGGGAAGTGGGCTCCTGGTCCAAGAGAGAAACTTGGACGTTAGGGCAAACAACCTTGCCAACGTAAATACCTCCGGCTTTAAGAAGGACTACCTCGTTGCTTTGAGCTGGTTTGTTCCAAGTGGTGTAAAGAAAAACACTACGAATCCCGAGGAGCCTTCTAACAACTACGTATACCCAATAGTGGAAAGAGTTTATACTATCTTTGAACAGGGCAATCTCGTAAGCACGGGAAATCCTACAGATTTAGCCATTCAGGGAAACGGCTTTTTTGCCGTTAGAGACCAAGCCGGAAACATTCTCTTTACCCGAAAGGGTATGTTTAGACTAAACGAGGAGGGGTACCTAACTACGGAAGAGGGCTACTTAGTCTTAGACGAGAACAATAACCCTATTCAGCTCCTTGGGAGTGATGTAAGGATTACGAAAGACGGTTACATTTACGCTGACGGAAGGGCTGTAGGAAGACTCGGGATTTGGGACCTGCAGAATCCCGAAAAGGTAGGTAGGGACTACTTTTCGGGAGAACCCTTTCCCGCTCAGGGATACGAGATTTATCAGGGATTTTACGAGGCTTCAAACGTAAACGCAGTTAAGGAAATTGTCCAAATAATAAAGAGCGTAAGGGCTCACGAGTTTTACACTAAGCTCGTTCAGGCGGCGGACGAAGTTCAAGGAAAGCTCAACAACGTCCTTTAAGCTATCAAACTTAAGTCCATCTTATCGCCGTATCTGTAAAGTAGGAGCTTTTTTAGGTTTTCGTAAGCGGACAAAGTGCTATCTTGTTCTACGAGCTTCTTTGCATCTTCGCGAGCCTTTTCAAGGAGAACCCTGTCTTGGCTTCTGGTGAGGTTTGCCACCTGAAAGCCAAAGTATCCCGACTGGGAAACCCCAAGAAGTTCTCCCGGTCCCCTAAGCTTTAGGTCTTCTTCAGCTATCTCAAATCCGTCCGTCGTTCTTACGAAGACTCTTAGTCTTCTTATGGTTTCCGTATCTTTATTCTTAATCTCGTCTGGGACTACTAAAAGGCAGTAAGCTTCTCTGTCGGAACGGCCTACCCTTCCCCTGAGTTGGTGAAGCTGAGAAAGTCCAAACCTGTGGGCGTCTTCAATAACCATTAGGGTAGCTTCGGGAACGTCTATACCGACCTCTATAACCGTCGTGGAAACGAGTATGTCTCCGCTTTCTTTGAACTCTTCCATCACCTTTAGCTTTTCCCTATCGGGCATCTTTCCGTGTAAAAGTAAAACCTTTTTGTCTGGAAAGAGCTTCTTCCACTTTTCGTATTCTTCCGTTGCGGCTTTTAGGTTCATCTTTTCACTTTCCTCTATAAGGGGATAGATGACATAAACCTTGTTTCCCTTTTCAAGCTCCTCTCTTACCTTTTCGTAAACCCTTTCCTTTTCACTTTCAAAAAAAAGCTGAGTTCTCACTTCCTTTCTTCCCGGTGGAAGCTCGTCAATTATAGAAAGGTCAAGGTCACCGTATAGCGATAGGGCAAGGGTTCGCGGAATGGGGGTTGCGCTCATTACGAGACAGTGGGGATAAAACCCCTTTCCTTTTTCAAGGAGGAGTTTCCTTTGCATAACCCCAAAACGGTGTTGCTCGTCAATTATCACATAACCCAGCTTCTTAAACTCTACCTTTTCCTGAATGAGTGCGTGGGTTCCTACGACCACATCAACGAGGCCTTCCCTTATGAGTCTGTAGGTGGCGTGCTTCTGAGAAGGCGTTAGACTGCCTACGAGGAGTGCAACCCTTATTCCTTTCTTCTTCAAGATTTCTGAGAATTTTTGGAAGTGCTGATGGGCTAATATTTCGGTGGGAACCATAACCGCAACCTGATATCCGCTTTTTACCACCGCGTAAGCGGTAATTATTGCAACTATAGTCTTTCCACTTCCAACGTCCCCCTGAAGGAGCCTGTTCATCGGAGTCTCTTTTTTTAGGTCCTCCAGTATTTCCTTAATTACCCTTTTTTGGGCATTCGTTAGCTCAAAGGGCAAAGAGCCTATAAACTCCCTTAGTTCCTCCTCGTTTATGGATATTTTTGGGGCGGGCTGGGACTGGACTTCCTTCTTTTTAATTAAGAGAGCGAGTTGAAATAAAAGGAGTTCGTCGTAAATCATTCTGCGGTGATAGGGGTCGGAAAATTCGTTTAGCTGCTTTACAGAAACGCTTTCGGGATTGTGGAGCTCGTAAAGAGCTAAGGCAACGTCGGGAAATCCGTACTTCTCTTTTAGCTCCTTTGGTAGATACTCGGGAAAGTACTTGTGAAGGTAAAAGCTTATTTTCTGTAGGGCTTTTCTGACGCGCCTTTGGCGCGCATCTGAAGATATCTCCTCAAGCTCTCCTCTCTTTCTTGCGTAGTATATAGGGATAATCTTACCTATGTCCTCACTGGAGGTGCTCTTTATTTCGGGATGAACCATGTACTTTTCTCCCCCAAAGCTCTTTAGTTTTCCAAAAACTACGAACTCCCTTCCCTTTCTAAAGGCTGCCAAAGCAAAGCGGGTGTTTTTGTACTTAAACTTCAGACTGAGCGTTCCCGTTCCGTCGGTGCATATTACTTCCATAGTGTAGGGACCTTCGGTTAGTTTTCTTACTTCAAGGACTTTTACCTTTAGTGCTACCTTTTCCCCAACCTTTGCGGTTTTTATTGAGGTGTTTAGTCTCCTGTCTTCGTAGCGAACGGGAAAGTAGTAAAGTGCGTCTATTACGGTGTTTATCCCAAGGGCTTTTAAGGTGGCAAGCTCCGCTTTATTGAGTATTTTGAGCTTTTCTAAGGGTTGAAAAAATAAATGAATAGGCTTTCTCTCCTCGGGAAGAACCCTCTCTCTTTTCTCTTTTTCTTCTTCTAAGAATTTTTTAACTTCCTTAAGGATAGCCTTCTTTTTTTCTAAGGGAAGTCTGTCAAGCTCTTTTAGGGATTCAAGTATGTATTGGGGGGCGTGGTCTTTTAGTTTGTTAAATAAAAAGAGTCCTACCCCAAAAGCCCTTTTGAGCTTGAGTCCGTCGTTCAAAAGTAGGCCGTCTATGAAGTTCTTCAAGAAAGCCTTGTCCATCTTTTTAAAAGTTAAACTCTTTTCTGTATCCTATTCTATACTCCTTTGCTCTGTCAGAATACATAAAGAACTGAAAGCCTACGTCCGCATCTACCGGCGGTTTTGCTTCCGCTCCAAAGTAAGTCTCCTTTTTGTCTTTAAGGGTTGAATACCTATACTTTGCGTTAAAAAATCTACCAAGGTCCTTTTGGACATCTACCGTTGCTCCCAGCGCTCCCGTAGGCGAAGCTTGAATACCTACTCCTACCTTAACGTCTAACAACTTCTCAAGTTTTCCTTTTAAAGCACCAACCTGCTTAACTTCTTGGGATAGCACCGTTGCTACGGGGAGAACTGCACTGCTTGTCCCTCCACCTACGAGTAATAGTAGTACCTTGTCTTTACTGAGTGGGGGCTCTGAGAAGTAATAGACCTCGGGATTGTTTAAATCACCCTTTACCTTCAGGAATATCTTGTAGGGCTTTTCCCAAGTGTTTAGCTCTAAGTCTATGTATCGCTCTTCCCCTTCTTTCTTTTTGATTAGCGAAAGCCTTCCTCCCTTCACTACGAAGTCTTTTTCAAAGTAATTAAGCCTTCCAGACATGAATTGAATAGAAAGGTCGTAATTTATGTCAGGATACATGCCAGAAACTTTGCCCCTTAGAGCGGTAAGTACTCTTCCCTCGGGGAGTTTCACATTTAGCCCAGTCTTCGTATTAAAACTTGCGTTTAGAGTAAGCTCAAAGGGTAGTGGTTTGGGTTTTTCCTCCTTAGCTTTTTTTGAAGCTTTTAACACTTCAGCGCTTCCGTCAAAGGCACTCTGTAAGAAGAGATTCGCACTTTTAAAGTTCTTTATACTTAGGTTTCCCCTTCCGTCCGCAAGGAGGGCAAGCCTCAGCTCTTCCGTGTTATACCTAAGGGGAACCTTCTCAAACTGGAATACTACGTCAAAGTTTTTGTAATCCTTAGAAATTGCGTAAGCGTTTAGGTATCCATCCTTAAACCAGCTCACCATACCAAACATAAGGGAGCTTGGCTCTGCTTCTAAGTTTATCGCTCCTATGAAGGGCTCGTAAAAGTATGCGGAGCGAATCTTCACGACATCCTTCGTCGTTGCTACGAGCTTAAAATCCTTTCCTTTCATACGAAACTCGTAATCCGCAACCCCTTCAAGCTCACTCTTCATTAAGGAAGCGATATTTTTTGAAAGGAGCGTAAGGTCTATTTTTCCTTTTGAATTTACTTCTAACCCACCCTCGTAAGAGAGGTTTAGGGTGCCGTTTACCAGTCCACTTAGCTGTATTGGAGAAACCTTTAGCCTTTGGGTGGTTCCTTCACCCTTTGCACTGGAAGCACTAAGCAAAGGCCTTCTTAAGAAGAAGGCTTCCAAGCCCCCAAAGAACAGGGAAACATTCTTTTCTACTTTAGTAATTTTTAGGCCTTTAAACTCGTAAGAAAGTTGCTTTCCTTTATAGGAGTAAGGTTTTAGATTTAGGCTTGCGTAATCTCCTTTTGCCTCAAAGCTCCCAAGTAGTCTAACGTAATCACTAAGAAGCTTTAGCCTAACTTCCCCTTCTCCCGTCGCTTGCCCATTTTTTATCTTGCCCCAAAAGTTAAGAAAAGCCTGCTCGGTATTGTACTTACCAGTGAAGCTTCCCTCTTGAATAGCCGTGTCGTATTTGAGCCTTAAGTCCGTTCTTTTAGAAACTCCGCTAAAGTCTATAAGGTTACCCTTCACGCCAAGAGTATACCTTAACGAATCGTCAATTACTTCATTTCCGTAATATGCGGAAAGGTTTCCTGCAACCTGTAAGCTTAGGCTTTCTCCTTTTGATAGAGCTAAGCTTCCGCTGGATTCAAGTCTCAGGTCCCCCAAAAGTAGGTTCAAACCTGTAAAGCTTCCCCTTCCTTTAAAACTTCTATCCTTAGTTTCTAAGAAGAGAGTTCCCGAGCTTACTTTTACTGTCCCGTCACCGCGTTTAAGTTCAAAGTCTTTAAAGTAAACCACTGCCTGAAGGGCGTTTAACTCCCCAAAAAGGTTAGCCTCTATTCCTGTTCCTCTTACGCTCATAGAGAGATTAGAGTTTTTTAGAGTTCCCGTAAAGTGGAGCGCAGGGAGTTTAATCTCCTTATACTCGGGATTTATCAAATCCCCAAAAAACTTTACTTCCAAACTTTCTCCTACTTTCTTAAAGCTTGCTACTCCCCTTAGCGTTCCCTGAAGTTCGGAAACACTTAATCTGTAGTTCTCTGCCCTTGCCTCACCGCTTAGTCCTTCCTCTCCAAACTGCAGGTCTAAAGCAATACTTCCAGCGTTAATGAGCTGAGCTTTTAACCTTCCCTTACCTTCAAAGCCGTAGTCAAGCTCAAAGCTCCCCTCTTTAAAGCTTTCCCTTCCCAAAAGAATGTCCCTTCCACTTCCTTGAACGCTTAGTTTTCTTTCAAGAAAGCGTATTTCTCCCTTGCCAGAAAGCAGGAGCCTAACCTTTTCCTTCGTTTTAAATACCTTTTCGCTCAAGCTAAGGTTTTCGTAAGAAAAAGTAAGGTAATCTTCGGGAATTAGGTTGTACTTAGCTTTTAACTTAACTTGGCCACTTGTAAACTCCCCGTTGGCAACAAGGCTTTTAAACAGCTTCCCTTCACCCCAAATCTTTCCAGCAAGCCCTAAAAACTCCTCCTCAACGACTCTTATTCTGGGTTCTCTCACTTTTGCTTCGTAGGTAATGCTTGGAAGCTTTAGTTTCGCCGTTCCTTCAAAAGTAATAGCTTCCATAAAGAAGTTCTTTTTCTCTATGGGATTAACCTTTCCATGAAAGCCCAAAACTCCCCTTTTCCTTCCCAACTTTCCCCAAACAGTAGCGAAAAACCTCTCTGAATCTACTATCAGGTCTTCCAAGAGCAGTTCTTCCCCAGATATCTTTGCCCTCAACTGGCCCTTTAAAGAAACGGCGCCAAAGTTCGTGTAAGAAAACTCACCGGTTATGAGGTTGTTTATAATTGAGCCTTTTTTAACATTGACGTAGTTAAACTCCTTGGGAGAATAAAGGGTTAAGTTCAGATTCTCAATCCTTAAGTTTATAGGAATCTCCCTTATGGGAAGCTCTTCTAAGACAAAAGGCTCTTTGGATTTTTTGAGATTAATTAGGTTAATAAAGACATTTTTAAGCGTAGAGTCTTTACCAAGAATTAACTCCTCCGCGTAGAAGGAGAAGTTCCTCCCAAAAAGCCCATTAGCTCCAAAACCAAGCTCCTTTAAGATTAAGCTTCCGTTTTCAAGCTTTGCGTCTTTTAGATAGAAATAGGCCTGAGACTTCTTTAGGAGTATAAAGAAGGTAGAAGGAATTAGGGTGTATAGAAATAGCAAGAGCAGAATTATTACTCTCATTTTGCTAAATATTATTTAACTTCCTTAATCCACCCATCAAGCTCCTTTAGGAAGTCTCCAACGCCTTTCCATCTTCCCACAAAGCCCACCTTCTTCTTATTATTAAACTATGCTCGTTATTATCCCGCCCGTTGCATACTTTATAGCCTTCGTATTTTTCCTATTGAGAAATCTCTTTCAGAAAAGAATAAAAGCTTTACCTTACTTTTTTCTAACTTTGGGACTCGTCTTTTACTTAGTTGTACTCTGTGAGCGCTTTTCAGAGAGCAAGACCTTTCCCATAGGAGACTTTTACGGAATGCTGTCAGTTATAGGAAACGTGAGCGTTCTGGTATTCTTGATTCTCTCAAGGCGCTTGGAGTTTGAGCTGTTTGGTTCCGTAGTTTCCTTTTTTGCGTTTCTCACCACACTTTTTTTAATCCCCTCAAAAGAAACTGGCTTTAAGAACCCCCTATACATCCTTCACATAATCTCCGCAGGTATTTCTTACGCTTCCATACTATTTGGAGGTTTGGTCTCCTCTTTTAAGCTCTTTTTTGAAAAAAGGCTCAAGGAAAAACACATCCCAACGGAGTTCATACCCCTAAGGATTCTAAAGAGATTGGAAAAGGTCTTCGTTTTACTGGCCTTTTTTGGACTTACTCTAACCCTCGTATTTGGAAGTATATGGGCAAAGGTATTTTTAGGAACCCATTGGATTAACGACCCCAAACTTTTATCAACCCTCGTAATCTGGACTTATTACACCTTTTTATCCCACATTTACGTTCTTAAACTCTTTAGACCTCATCAAATTTCTTACTTAATTCTCCTTGGCTCTGGACTTGGTCTGGTGGGATTGCTCTTTTTCAGACACTCCTTTTAGCGCTTTAGGTCTTCTAACTTCCTTGCAGCGGCAAGAAGTATAGCTTCCGCCACTACCTCCCCGTTAACCTTTGCCACCCCCTTCATCTTAGAGAGGGTTTTCTTAAGGGAAATGACTTCCAGCTCCAAAAGGAGTTGGTCTCCCGGATATACGGGCTTTTTAAAGCGTGCCTCGTCTATGCCAGCAAAAACTATAGCGTACTTTCCGATTTCCAAGTTTAGGGACTTTATCATTAGAATTCCACCAGTCTGGGCAAGAGCTTCCAAGATGTAAACGCCCGGAAATAGGGGAAATCCCGGGAAGTGCCCCTGAAAGACCGGCTCGTTTATACTTACGTTCTTTAGCCCCACTATCCTCTTTCCCTCTTCTATTTCAAGTATCTTGTCCACGAGAAGTATTGGATATCTGTGGGGAAGAATTTTCATAATCTCTTGGATGTCCATGGCGATATTTTAACATTACTTTAATGGAGTTTCCCCCTCTAAAAGCCGCAACCTTCGTCAGGCGAATAAACCGATTCGTTGGGGAGATATTCTTAGAGGGAAGACTCGTTAAGGCTCTTATAAGAAACACCGGAAGATTGTCCGAACTTCTAAAGCCCGGAAACGCAGTATTCGTAAGGGAGAAAAAGGGGGGTAAATACGGCTATGAGATTCTCCTTGCAAGAGCCCAAAAGAGCCTCGTGTGCATAGAGAGCCATTACGCCAACGCCCTATTTGAGGAATACTTAATAAAGCAGGGTATTAAAGGCTTTAGGAAGGAGTATAACTTTAAAGGGATGCGTTTTGACTTTCTTATTGGAAATACGCTCGTTGAAGTGAAGTCCGTAAATCTCGTCAAAAACGGTATTGCTATGTTTCCCGACGCACCTACGAAAAGAGGAGCGAAGCACATAAGAATACTCACGAGTTTGCCAAAAGACCTCAAGCCCCTGCTCGTTTTCGTTTGCCAAAGGGAGGACTGCAAAGCCTTTAGACCTAACTGCGAAATGGACGAGGAGTTTTGCGAGGCTTTTTACGAGTATGTAAGTAAGGGATACACCGTGAAAGCCTTTAGGTGTAAAGTATCTTTAAAGGAAATCTACATAGCGGAGGAGTTGGATGTTTGGCGTTAAACCAGAAGACATAGTAGCCAGAAGCGTAAAGATAGAGCCCTTGGGAGAGCCCGAAAGGTGCAGGGACGCAGAGAACTCTAAGTTTTGGTGCCTAAGGGTAAAGATATACTTTGACAACGGCGAAGAAAGAGAGTATGTTTTGAGGGGATACAGCGAGGTAAAGGAGATAGAAAACTTCTTGAGTAATAAGAAAAACCTTCAAGACATACTAAGCCAGTCCTACGTTCTCTTGAGAAACGGGGAGATAAGGGTTTATTATCCTACCGTTGAGGAGCTCACCCAAAAGTTCCAACCCGAAAAGCCCCAAAGGAGAGCAACCAAAGAAGAAGAGGAAGGTTAAAGCCCGTAGTGGGCAGCTATAGCTGCAGAGATGGCAAGGACCAAATCTTCCCTTGGCTTTTCGCCCTCTATCTCAAAGTCGTACTCACCTTTTGCGAGCTTTTCTTCTAAGAACCTAACCCCAAAGTCTCCCCTCAAAAAGTCAGGGTCTCTAACTATCTCCCTATAAAGGGGAATGTTCGTAGGAACTCCCCTTACCACGAACTCGTCAAGGGCTCTTCTTGCCCTTGCAACCGCTCTGTCCCAAGTGAGAGCCCATACGGTCATTTTCGCAATCATAGAATCGTAATAGGGAGGAATTATGTAGTCCTTATAGACCGAGGCGTCTATCCTCACTCCGGGTCCACCGGGGGAGTAGTAAGAGGTTATCTTTCCGGGAGCAGGTGCAAAGTTCCTTTTGGGGTCTTCCGCATTTATTCTAAACTCTATAGCGTATCCCCTAAAGGTTATGTCGCTCTGAAGGTAGGGTAAGGGCTCTCCAGCAGCAATCCTTATCATCATCTCCACTATGTCAATACCAGTTATGGCTTCGGTTATCGTGTGCTCTACCTGTAGTCTCGTGTTCATCTCAATGAAGTAGTATTCCCCACTTTTTATGTCAACGAGAAACTCTAAGGTTCCCGCATTTTCGTAGCCTACTTTCGTGAGTGCCCTTACCGCATTTCCGAGGATTTTCATTCTCAAGTCCCTTGGCAGGGCAGGAGAAGGGGCTATCTCTATGAGCTTTTGGTGCCTTCTCTGTATAGAACAGTCCCTTTCTCCGAGGTGTATTATGTTTCCGTACTTATCTCCGAGAACTTGAACCTCTATGTGCTTTGGATTGTCAAGATACTTTTCTATAAAGAGGTCTCCCTTTCCAAAGAAGGTTTCCGCTTCCCTGTAGGCGCTTTCAAAGGCTCTTTCCAGCTCCTCTTCGCTTCTTACCACTCTCATTCCCCTTCCGCCTCCCCCGTATGCAGCCTTTAGCATAACGGGATAGCCTATCTCTTTTGCTATCTTTTTAGCTTCCTCTATGTCCCTTATTGGTTCCTCACTTCCGGGAATAGTTGGAAGACCTGCCTCTCTCATTACTTTTTTTGCTTTAACCTTATCTCCAAAGATTTCTATCTGCTCAGGAGTTGGACCTATGAAGGTTATCCCATTCTTTACGCAATACCTCGCAAAGTCTGCATTTTCCGCAAGGAATCCGTATCCGGGGTGAATGGCGTCCGCTCCTATTTGCTTGGCAAGGTCCACAATCTTTACGTAGTCAAGGTATGCCCTTATAGGGTCTCCGGGAATTAGGTAAGCTTCGTCCGCCTTTTTAACGTGAAGGGAATTAACGTCAGCTTCGGAGTATATTACGGCCGCAGTAATCCCAAGCTCCTTACAAGCCCTTATTATCCTAACCGCAACCTCTCCACGATTTGCTATGAGAACCTTCTTAAACATAGTCAAAGATATTATTATACGCTACAACAAAGAAAGCCTAAAAAAGGGAGCATTTTTAGCCCTAAGAAGAGAAGTAGCTCCCCACATTCTGCCTTTGCTCAAAAGAAGGTAGTGTATTAAAATAATTATTTGCTCTTAAATACTCTAAAGCTCTTTTGGAGGTAAAAAAGAGGATGGTATTGCCTAAGGACGTTAAGTGGAATCTCATAAGGGAATTTCAAAGGCACGAGCAGGACACTGGCTCTCCTGAAGTCCAGATAGCTATTTTGACCGAAAGGATAAACAGATTAACGGAGCACCTGAAAAAACACAAAAAGGACATCCACTCCCGTAGGGGACTTATAGGTCTTGTTAACAAAAGGAGGAAGCTTTTGGAATACCTAAGGGAAAAAGACTACGCTAAGTATTTAGAGGTTATCCAGAGATTGGATTTGAAGGTTTAGGTAAAGATGATGGGAGTGGAGGAAAAAGCGCGAATAGGAAACTCCGAAGACCCAATAATTATAGAAACGGGTAAGTACGCAAAGCTCGCTGACGGTTCGGTAGTAGTTAGGCAGGGCGGGACCGCGGTTCTCGTTACCGCGGTAATGTCCGAAGAAAAGACTACAGACGTAGACTTCACCCCACTTACCGTTGACTACAGAGAAAGGGCTTCCGCTTACGGTAGAATCCCGGGAGGCTTTTCAAAAAGGGAAGGAAAGCCTACGGACAGAGAGATTCTCGTTTCCCGCATGATAGATAGACCTATAAGACCCCTTTTCCCAGAGGGATTTTTCCACGACGTTATAATAACCGCTCTTACCCTTTCTGCTGACGACAAGTACGACCCCGATGTCCTTGCAATTACCGGAGCCTCTGCAGCACTCCACATATCAAGGATTCCCTTTGAGGGCCCAATAGCGGGAGTAAGGGTCTGTAGGGTAAACGGAGAGTTTGTAGCAAATCCTACTTACGAACAGAGAAAAGAGGCGGACCTTGACATAGTAATGGCTGGAACGAAGGACGCAATCGTTATGGTTGAAGGGGGAGGAAAGGAGATTCCCGAGGAAGTCCTTGCGGACGCTCTATTTTTTGGCCTTGAGGCAATACAGGAGGTTATAGAAGCTCAAGAGCGACTAAGACAAAAGGTTGGAAAGCCCAAGTTTGAGTTCGAGAAGTTGGAACTTCCAGAAGAGTTAATGAAGAAGTTAGAAGAGGAATGTACTCCAAAAATCCTTGAAGCCTTTAAGATTCCCGACAAAAAGGAAAGATACGCAACCCTTGACAAAATAGTAAAGGAGTTCATAGAGGCCCACCAAGTCCCTGAAGAGCTCCAGTTTAACGTTAAGTACTTCTACAAAAAGCTTGAAAGCCGTTTAATGAGAGAAAAGATACTAAAAGAAGGCGTAAGGATTGACGGAAGAAAGCCAAACGAAATAAGACCCATCTGGATAGAGGTTCATCCCTTTGAAAGACCTCACGGAAATGCGATATTTACGAGGGGACAAACTCAGGCCTTCGTTACCGTAACCATTGGCTCTCCCGACGAGGCGGTTATAGTAGAGACTATTTACGAAGGGGAAGTTTTCAAGAGATTTATGCTGCATTATAGCATGCCTCCGTTTTCCGTTGGTGAAGCTAAGCCTTGGGGTCCCCCAAGGAGAAGGGAGATTGGACACGGTGCCCTTGCGGAAAGGGCTATAGAGCCCGTTCTTCCCGACGAGAAAGACTATCCTTACATTATCCGCGTAGTTTCTGACATCTTAGAAAGCAACGGCTCTACCTCAATGGCTACCGTATGCGGAGCATCCTTAGCGCTTTTTGATGCAGGAGTCCCAATAAAGGGCAACAAACACGTTGCAGGTATCGCTATGGGATTAATCTTGGAAGGGGATAGATACGTAGTTCTTTCGGACATACTTGGGGACGAAGACCACCTTGGAGACATGGACTTTAAGGTAGCGGGAACTCGGGAGGGAATAACCTCCGTCCAGATGGACATAAAAGTTAAGGGAATAACGAAGGAGATAATGCTTGAAGCCCTAAAGCAAGCAAGGGAAGGAAGGCTATACATCCTTGACAAGATGTACGAAGCAATTCCAGAGCCCAGAAAAGAGCCCTCCCCTTACACGCCAAGGGTAGAAGTAGTTTGCGTTCCTGAAGAAAAGGCTCCTCTCATAATAGGACCGGGAGGTTCTACTGTAAAACAAATATTTGAACAGACAGGAGTAAAGGTCTGGGTAGGGGAGGGTGGAAAGGTATTTTTAACCGTATTCCCCGGTGCGGATGCGGAGAAGGCAAAACAGATGATACAAGACATCGTGAGAGACGTAGAAGTAGGAGCGGTTTATACGGGAACGATAACGAGGGTAGAGCCTTACGGAGTTTTCGTAGAGCTGTGGCCCGGAAAAGTGGGACTCTTGCATGTCTCCAAGATGGCAGAACCCGTAAAGAGTGCTACCGAAAGGTATAAGGTTGGTGAAGAGATAACGGTTAAAGTCCTTGAACTTGACGAGTTTGGAAGACCGCGCTTTACAACGATAGGCATTGAAGGGGAAACTAAGAAGGAAGAAGTTAAACTAAAGGTGGGAGACATAGTGGAGGGAAAGGTAGTAAGGGTAGAGCCTTACGGAGCCTTCGTAGAGTACGCTCCCGGAAAAGTGGGGCTTCTTCATGTGTCCAATACTAAGGAAAAGATTAGAGATGCAACGAAGAAGTTCCAAGTTGGACAAACCCTAAGGGTTAAGGTTATTGAGATAGACCAGCTTGGAAGGCCTAAGTTTACCGACGATGTCTAAGGTGATTCTAAAAGTAAAAAGGCTTTCCCACGCAAAGGACCTTCCCCTTCCCGCTTACGCTACGCCTCTCTCCTCTGGATTAGACCTTAGAGCAGCGATAGACAAGCCTATAAGAGTAAAACCCTTAGAAAGGGTTTTGATACCTACGGGACTAATTCTTGAGATTCCCGAGGGCTACGAGGGGCAAATAAGACCCCGCAGCGGTCTTGCGCTGAAGAAGGGTTTAACGGTTTTAAACGCCCCGGGTACCATAGATGCGGACTACCGAGGAGAGGTAAAGGTCATTCTGATTAACCTTGGGAGTGAAGAGGTGGTTATTGAGCCCGGAGAAAGAATAGCCCAGCTCGTTATAGCGCCGGTTCAGAGAGTTGAGGTAGTGGAGGTCCAAGAGGTAACTCCTACGGAAAGGGGAGAGGGGGGATTTGGAAGCACGGGAACTAAGTAAGTATTTTCCTTATGTCTTCAATTACCCCTTCGGGGTTTTCTTTATAAAGCCTTCCCAGCCTTATAGCCTCCTCTTGAGATATAAAACCTTCCCTTCTTAGGAGCTGTAAAAACTGCCTGACATTAGAAGGATTATCTTTAAATCCGCCTCTGTCAAAGTCTATCACGAAAACCCTACCCTTTTCGTCAATTAAGACATTTTTTTGAATGTTAGCAAATTCGTCCCTGTGAATGCCCATCTTGTCAAGAAGGTAAGCCTTTTCAAGAACATCCCTAAGAATTCTCTTTTTTTCTTCTCCAGTTGGTTTTAACTCGCCAAAGGTTTTCCCTTCAATAAACCTATAGACGAAAAAGTCCTCCCCTTTGAAGAGAATCTGAGGAAAGCCCTCAATTCCCTTTAATTTTTCAAGTATTTGGGCTTCCTTTTGGATGGCTTTTACTTTTTCGGGAGATTTTGCTACCTTTATCGCTACATCCTCTCCCTTCCACTTCCCCCTAAATATTTTTCCCCTCCAGCCCTCTGCAAGCTCTTGAAGGTCTTCCACCTCTTCTTTGAACTCCTCAAATCTCATCATCTTATATTTATTTAAATGGTTAGGAACATAGTTACCTATCCCCACGAGATTTTGAAAAAGCCTACGGAAAGGGTTGAGGTTATAGATAAGGAAGTCAGAGAGCTCATAAGGGACATGTTTGACACTATGTATAACGCCGAGGGAGTGGGACTTGCGGCAAACCAGATAGGAGTCCCGTTAAGAGTTATGGTAATAGACACCTCTCCAAAGGAAGATGCTCCCCCAATAAAGCTCGTCCTTATAAATCCGGAAATCGTAGAAGCGGAAGGGAAAATTAAGTATAGGGAAGGGTGCCTCTCCTTTCCCGGGCTAAGCGTGGAGGTAGAAAGGGCAAAAAAGGTGAAAGTAAGGGCTCTAAACGAGCACGGAGAGCCTGTGGAGCTTACCTTGGAAGACTTTCCCGCAATAGTCTTTCAACACGAGCTTGACCACCTTCTTGGAATAACCTTCGTTGATAGGC